>JAABUP010000051.1_pt1 | contig 250835 bp, 216 predicted proteins | sample 5559201 | NCBI WGS metagenome assembly JAABUP01 (sample SAMN10711887, study PRJNA513373) | rock metagenome | isolation source: Antarctica rocks | place: Antarctica
AAGCTGATCTTCGTGGTGGGCTAAGTTCATAAAAGATTAACAGTCAAAATTAGCCTGTTTAATATTAAGCTATCGTTACTTTTTTATTGTTTTATAAAAAAGAAGGTTTTTAAATTATTCCGAATTTGCTTAATGTTTATATAAAGTGCCCGTTGATTTTTCTGAAAGAACCCCCTTTAAAAATGACAAACAACGGAATGGAAACTTGTAGATAAAATTTAAGATTTTTTACAGTTAACAATAAAGTAACAATGCGATTCTAACTTTGTGCATGTACAATTCCTAATCAGGTTATGCCTTCACTTCAATCATTGTCTGATTTTGACCTTCAGCAGTTACTTGCTAATGGTGAAATTGAAGCATTTAACGAATTGTACAGACGCTACGTCACCCCTGTAAAAGGGTTCCTTATCAAATTTCTTCACTCTGAAGTTTTGAGTGAGGATGTTAGCCAAGATATTTTCATTAAACTTTGGAACAATAGCAGCAAGCTAAAACAGGTGCAATCTTTCAAGGCTTACTTGTTTACCATGGCTCGTAACAGGGCTTTAGATAGCTTGAAAAGCACCTTGCGTGCAGATGCTGCCATGAACCAGGTATTCACTGCGATCACCGAACATCGGAATTCCCTTGAAGAGGAACAACTCAGTAAAGAGTATTTATTATTTCTTGAGCGTACACTCAGCACCATCCCCAAACGCTCCAGGGAAATATTTGCTTTATGCCGTGAACAGGGCAAAACTTATGATGAAGCAGCGGCTGAACTGGGCCTTTCGCGTAATGCCATCAAAAATCACATGGTTTTTACCATGAAGGTTCTACGCTCTAAAGCCGAGAGCGAATTAGGCATTTCTTTAAGCGTACTGTTGGCCGTATTACTAAAGCGCTAATTTTTATTTTTCTTGCTACCCTGTTTGGGTTTTCTGTAGTCTTGTTAGTAAATGCAGCCATTAATGGAAGACGAGTACTACAGGGAATTGGTTAAAAGATACCTCGAAAAAAAATCGACCGATAATGAATTAGAGGTATTTGCCCATTTGCTGGCTGAAGGAAAATTGGACGCTTACCTTACAGAAGCCATGAATGCCGAGGCTGGGCTTAAACATGGCGATGTAAGCGACATTGAAGTCAATCACCCTACAATAAAAAGATCCCGTCACTGGTTTAGCTATGCTGCAGCTGCTTTGGTCTTTCTTTCTCTTTCCGGCGGGTTGTTTTTTTATATAAAACCGCAAAAGCAGATTTCAGTGCCTGTTAAAATTGTAAAGAATGATCTTTTACCCGGCGGCAATAAGGCTATCCTTACCTTGGGCAACGGCTCAAAACTTAATTTGACATCCGTAAGAAATGGTGTACTGGCCAAGCAAAGTATTACTGCAATTGATAAGCAGGAAGAAGGAAGGGTTGTTTATCAAGCAAATACCGGCGAAGAGCAGGATGCTGCTACAACTTCCGCTACTTTATATAATACCATCACTACACCAAATGGCGGACAATACCAGGTAACACTGCCCGACGGTACCAAAGCCTGGCTCAATGCAGCATCCTCCATTCGCTTCCCAACAGAATTTACAGGTAACGAACGCCCAGTAGAGATAAGCGGCGAAGTTTATTTTGAAGTAGTCAAAAATAAGCAAAAGCCTTTTACCGTAAGTTGTGCTAACCAAAAAATAACGGTACTGGGTACACACTTTAATGTTAACGCCTATGCGGATGAAGATGCCATCAAAACTACCTTATTAGAAGGCAGTGTAAAATTAAGTAGTAGTTCGGATGCTGTAACGCTAAAACCCGGGCAGCAGGCGCAACTTTTTGAAGGGAAAAAGCTGGTGGTTACTAACGAAGTTGACATCGACGAAGTTGTAGCCTGGAAAAACGGGCTATTTCAATTTGACAAGGCGGATATGCGAGCGATCATGAATCAGATCGCCCGTTGGTACGATGTAGAGATCACATTCACAGGGAAGCTTACTGCAGACCACTACCGGGGAAAAGTATCCAGGAATGTTAATGCATCCAAAGTATTACGCATCCTGGAACTAAGCGGCATGCATTTCATTATAGAAGGGAGAAAAATTATCGTAAAATAAACACCAATGCCAGTGGTGCGGGCAAGGCCTGCTACCGCAAGTTTTGACCTTATAAAAAAAGCCGGAACGTGTTGGAAGCACTATCCGGCAAAGCCAGGCAAACTCATTCATACATCTCTAAATGGACTTAATCATTAACCTAACTTAACAAAGGTATGCAATTTTATACTTTTTGCAGCAAGCTATTTCATCAGGACTGGCTGCACAACAAGCCCGCAGGTGCAATACCTGTAAAACAAAATTGGATCAATACGCCAATAAAATCAGTGCTGATACGCATGAAACTTATCACTATTTTTTTACTTGCAGGATGTTTACAGATCAGTGCGGCTGGTTTTAGTCAGAACATCAATATCACACAAAAAAGAACCAGCCTGGAAAGTGTTTTCAAAGCTATTGAAAAGCAAACCGATTATACTTTTTTTACAAGGTTGAGCTGATCAATCGCTTTAATAAAGTTAGTATCGAGCTTAAAAATGCGACCATTACGGAGGTATTGGACCAGACTTTAAAAAACCTGCCTGTAACATATAAAATTGTTGATCAAACGATAGTCATCAACAGTAAAAATGATTTTGATGTTCTGAATATTAAGCCAATCCCTATAGCCGGAACGGTAAAAGATAGCAAAGGCGTTGCTGTGCCGGGTGTAACCATTACGGTTAAAGATGGCAAAATGGCTACCGTAAGCGATGCTAACGGTAATTTTAAAATCATGGCAGATGAACAGGCTATACTGATAATTACATCTATAGGTTATAAAAAAGTAGAGATACCCGTCAACAGCCGTACAACGATCAATGTCACACTGGAAGAAGATATCAGCCAGTTAAACCAGGTGGTGGTGATTGGCTATGGCAAGCAGTCGAGGGAAAAAGTTATAGACGCCATCACTACCGTAAAAGGAACCAGTTTAAACCAATATTCCGGCAGTAGTTTTGCGCAGCAGCTTGCCGGAAAAGCCGCAGGTGTGGTTATTAATGATGCTTCGGCACAGCCAGGTACAGATCCCCAAATCGTCATTAGGGGAATCGGTACGTTAACTGCCGGCAGGGCACCACTGATTGTTGTAGATGGCTTCCCATTATCTGAGGGCAGTAGCTTAAATTCTATTAATCCGCAGGATATTGAATCTATCAATGTGTTAAAAGATGCGGCATCAGCCGCTATTTACGGTTCAAGAGCTGCAAACGGGGTGATTTTAGTCACCAGTAAAAAAGGTAGCGGAGATAAAGTCAAGGTTTCGTTGGATGTGTATAGCGGTTTTCAGCAACGGAATGATAACCATCAATATGTAAACGCCTACCAGGCAGCACAATTTTTTACTGAAGCCAGGGATTGGGCTTACGTATCAAAAGACCCGAACAACAGAAGCATCAGCGATGACCGGGCGACCAGGATTACCAAAGGTGCCGGCCTGAGAGAGCTAAGGCTGAATTATTTACAACCCTACCTGGATAATCAGCCGGGTTTAAATAATACTAATTGGTCAAATGAGGTATTTAGAAAAGCGCCTATGAGCAGTTATAACCTCTCTGTTTCAGGTGCTTCGGGTAAAACAAATTTTTATATCTCTGCTAATTATTTCAAACAAGAAGGCATCGTGATCAATAACGGGCTGGAGCGATACAGCGGAACGGTCAAAATGGAATCGAAACTTTCCAAAATGTTCACATTTGGCCTTTCGATAAACCCTTCATTAAATAAAGAAAGATATTTTAACAACAACGCCAACAATTCCAACGATGTCGTGAGTGACATTACCATCAGTTATCCGTTTTTCCCGGTTTATAATTCAGATGGCTCACTGGCAATCAGCCAGCAGATCAAAGCAAATACACCCGAAGACGGTGCGCTTGGGGAAAACCCTGTGGCATTGGCTAAAAAAATCACCAATAATTTAAATGATACCAGGGTGTTTGGAAACACTTACCTCAGCTTTGAACCGCTGGCAGGCCTGAAATTTAAAACCCTGTTGGGTACAGATATCAGAAGTAATTTCTATGATTATTTCAGACCGTCTGATATAGGCGCTTATCGTGCCGCTGCGCCTCAGCCTGCTTCGGCCGTTGAAACAAATGGCCATGTTTATAATTACATCATGGAGAATACGGTTAATTATACTAAAAGTTTTGGCCTTCATGATTTTGATTTGTTGGGGGGTTATACCTTCCAGTCAGAAAATGGAGCAAGTACCGCTGTTGCGGGATCTGGTATTCCTGATGATAAAATTACTAATATTGCAGGTGCCAGCGCGTATACTGCCATATCTGACAGGTATCAATGGGCGCAAATCTCTTATCTGGCCCGTTTACAGTATGCTTATGCCGATAAATACCTGCTTTCGGCTACACTGCGCAGGGATGGTTCTTCGCGTTTTGGAGATAACAATAAATGGGGAAATTTTCCATCGGTTACCGCAGGGTATATATTAACCAAGGAACCTTTTTTTCCGCAGAATAAGGTAGTTACTTTCGCAAAAATCCGTGCGAGCTGGGGCGCCGCAGGGAATAACCAGATCGGTTCTTATAGTTCAAAGGCATTAATCGGGTCAACATCGGCTAACGGGTCAAATGATTATAACTTTAATTATGTTTTCGGCAACACCCTTAGCCCTGGGTTTGCAGCCATCACTACTGCAAACAATAACCTGACCTGGGAAACAAAAACATCTACAGATATTGGCCTTGACCTGGCCTTTTTCGAGAAGCTTAATCTTACAGCCGACTATTATCATAGTATAACCAAAAACCTGCTACTCAACGTGCCTGTACCAGAGCAGTCGGGCTTTATCAATTCCATTCAAAATATAGGCAAGGTAAGTAACTACGGCTTCGAATTCGAATTGTCGGCTAATAATCTAAATGCGGGAGCCTTTAAGTTTGGCTTCAATGGCAATTTAGCGACCAATGTCAATAAAGTTTTGGCCCTGGCACTCGGCCAAATACAGATCATACAGGGGGCGAAAAGCAACTTTGTAACCAAAGTTGGCGGGCCAGTTGCCGCGATGTATGGTTATAATATTACCGGTATTTACAAAACGCAGGATCAGATCAATAACAGCCCTCACCTTGCCGGGACGTTGACCGGGGATTATATGGTTGCAGATACCAACCATGATGGCGTGATTGATTCGCGTGATCAGGTGTCTTACGGTACTTATAACCCGAAATTCACGTATGGTTTTGGTGCTAATATAGCCGTTAGGCAGTTTGAACTTAATTTTGTCTTTAATGGTGTTTCCGGGCGGAAGATATATGATTTAGGCCTGGCAACGCTGGATGAATCAGGTGAAGGTTTTTCCATGCCGAGTCTGTATTATTTTCAGAACCGTTACCACCCGGTTGATAACCCAAATGGTATTTACGCGCAACCAAATCTGGGCAATTACTCTTCTGCCAGAAGGTTAACCCACGCAGGCAGTCTGTTTTATTACAGTGGCGATTATTTACGGTTACGCAGCACACAGGTGGCCTATAACCTTCCGGATGCTTTAACATCAAAAGTGAAAATAAGCCATGTCCGCTTATATGTTTCTGCCAACAACCTGTTCACCTGGACGAAGTTTAGGGGCTACAACCCCGATGCCACAAGTAGTAACGTGCTTACAAATGGTTTGTCTAATGCAAATTACCCGGTTGCCAGGTCGTTCATTTTTGGTGCAAATGTTACTTTTTAAACTATACAGTCATGAAAAATAAATATACATACATACTGGCAGTCTTGTTAATCAGTGCCTCATCTTGTAAAAAGGAACTCTATCAAAACCCCACTACTTCAAAAGATATTAGTAAATTTTTAACTAACCAAACAGAAGCAGAAGAATATATAACTGCCGCTTACGGTAATTTACAGTCTACCGGCTTGTACGGCCTATACTTCCCTGCATTTGCAGAGATCCCCTCTGACAATACCTTTGACGAAGTGCCATCTAATGATAATGCCATTTATGGGCAACTGGATAAATTCACTACGATTTCTTCTAACGATATTGTAGAAACAACCTGGCGTGATTCGTATCAGTGCATCCAAAAAGCTAACGTAGTTTTAAACAGGATAGACAATATTGCTTACACAAATGCTACGGTTAAGCAATCCCGCAAAGGAGAAATAATGTTTATCCGTGCACTACTCTATTTTAATTTAGTAAGGCTTTATAGAGATGTTCCGCTGGTTACTGCCGAAACAAATGATCCTAATCAATTATTTGGCTTAGGCAGGCAGGCGGCTAGTAAGGTGTACGATCAGATCAAAGCAGATCTTACTACTGCCATCCCTTTACTGCCGGATGCCACACCGCAGCCGGGCAGGGTTATCAAAACAGCTGCCCAGGCATTGTTAGGAAAAGTTTACCTTACCTTAAAGGATTATACAAACGCTGAAACTCAATTATTAGCTGTAGTTAATTCCGGCAAACACACTTTAATGAGCCGTCCGCAGGACGTTTTTGCAGTTAGTAACGAAAACAATAAGGAAATTATATTTGCTGTTCAGTTTGCGTCTGGTATTAACGGAAACTCAGAAGGGAGCATTATGTTTCAGCAATATAGCCCGTCTGCCACGGTAACCGGTGCCAAAGGACATAACCTGCCAACCTTAAACTTATACAACCTGTACACTGCAAAGGATCTTCGCAAAGGGGTTTATGTAAAACTGGCTTCCACGAGTGCTCCTTTTGATAATAAATTAACCGCCCCAACAACCATCATCACCGATGGCCCAAGCGACTTCGTGGTTTTGCGTTATGCAGATGTGCTACTTATGCTTGCTGAAACTGAAAATGAACTGGGCAACATCACATCAGCAGCTAATTATTTAAATATGATCAGAACACGGGCCGGGTTACTCAATACTACAGTTATAAGTCAAGTTGGTTTACGTGATGCCATAGATTTAGAAAGACGACTCGAACTGGTTGGCGAAGGACATCGCTGGTTTGACCTGCTTCGCACCGGTACGGCGCTGACAGTGATGAACAAGTGGTTTAAGGACAATAATATCCTGATCACTATTGACCAGCATAATTTGCTGATGCCAATCCCCCAATCACAGATAAATACTGATCCTGCTATTAAACAAAACCCAGGTTATTAATCAGACCCAAGTGGGCAAGCATAATTTATCATCGCTTGCCCACTCTTTTTTAGCTTCTAACTCATTAGCAATCTGATAAGTAAGTAAAGCCGCTTCGTTGACCCGAGCGGTTCAATATAGTAAATTTTCAAAAGTGAATTTTTCGGGGTACATCGAACCAATGATTTCGCGCCTAAGTTTCATATCTCCCGTTTCATAAAAATAATCGAGGTTTGTCAGTATTTTAATAACTTTGTCCAGCTCTTTTTCAATGTTTATATTATTCTTTGAAAAATCAGCCAGTGAAGCTTCCGGTACATTAATCTTACTTTCACATTCTAATTTAATCACCCTATATTCTGCACCATCCAAAGCCAACCTGACGAATGTTTCGGGGCCGCAAACTGTTTATATCCGGCAAAACGTCCCTTTTACCAACACCAATACCTATCCGCCGGTAAACCGGAGCCACGGTGAATATCACCGACCAGGCAGGAAGCAATTATGTTTTTACCGAGGGCACTGGTATATTGCGTTGCAAAAGCTGGCATTGATAATGTGGCAAAGGTATTGGCTAAAGAATTGGGATCTAAAAAGATAAGGATCAACACGATTGCCCCGGGTATGACAGAATCAGAAGGTTCGACTCAAGATGGTAGGCCTGGTAGCGACCTTGAAAAACAAATGCTTGCTATGACGCCATTGGGACGCATTGGTCAACCGATAGATATTGCAAAAGTTGCAGTTTTCCTAGCTTCTGATGATGCTGGTTGGGTTACAGGTGAAAGAATTACTGTTTCTGGTGGTTTATTGTAACTGTCCAGAATTTATGTAAAATTGCTGTCTGTCAAGGGCAGCATTTTTTTGTTTGTGAGGTATCTCACAGTATGACACACAACTCGTAAATACGCAATTACTTTTGGAATGCAATAATACTGATATTGTTTGGTTTTTCTGCGTAAACATCTGTTATTTAAGGTAGCATGTAAAAAGGGGATAGGTCTTTATTGTATAGAATAGGCATTTTAGGAGAACTGAGAGTGTAAAATAAACTGTGTCAGTTAAAGATTTAATAATGATTTTTAACTTTAAGACACAGCAAAATGAACGAGAACGAACACAAGGGTTTTGATTTTGAGCGTTTCAAGGCAGAAGCGATCAAGGGTATGTATGCCGGTAGGCCGCTCAACGGTGAAAAAGGTGTCTTTGCACCCTTATTGAAACACTTTTTAGAATCGGCACTGGAAGGCGAACCTGCAGGAAGAAAGGGCAGCAGGGGTACGTTAACTGCATGTTTAGAACGCCCTATTTCCCTGGACTACCCCTAATCGTCTCATCCAAAATCTTTAAAATACCCAATAAGTGTTCTAATAAGTTCCCATCGCGTCCACCGCACAGGATCAACCTAAGCAACTAAACTCGATAATTTCCTCAGATCAGTTAAAAAATGGTTCGAGAAGCACCCAGTCGGGTGCACAGAACGCACTTTAAATGGTTTAAAAGAGCCTGTAAATTGATTGATTTATTTTAGCCGTATCAAAATAAATCAAAGTATTTCAAGGTTTTTAAACAGGTTTTTATTTTTACCGATCAAAAATCCATTGCTTTTTTTATCTTATTAAAAACAGTAACAATCCAATAGATTTTGTACCCATACAAAAAAATAAATGTGAATTCTTAGGTGATAAAAGAAGCATATACCATCATGGCTAATCCGAAGAAAGATAAAAGAGGGTCCAGTATCCGGAAAAACTTTGCCAAGTATCCAAAAGGGCATATCGCTTTACAAAACCATAGTACGCAAACTTCCTTTCGGTATATAAAAATCAAGGAGCTTTAAAGTTTTCTTATTGGGATGGAAGCAGGGCCGGTTTAGTATTTATTGGTATGTGATCGATGCTTCTTTTATCACCTAAAAAACATTAAACCCTTGTACTTTTTGCATTGGTTTAAAATATAGACACAGAATTTACAGGCATAAAAGAAGTAGAAGTTATTTAAACTTCTGTTGGGCAAAGTTAAACCGGTAGGCGGATTTTTCGGGTTGAACAGTTTTTTGAAGGGCCGTAGGCCCGGCACATATTGTAAAAAATGGGTTTCACCTGTTTAACTAATAAAGTTTAAACAACTTCGGAGTATAACTTTTAATAATAGAAACTCAAACCAGCCCTGAACTGTCGAACGCAAAAACTTTATTTCGGGTTTCCGTTCGCATCCGTGTTAATGCTTTGGTTTTGAAAACGAAAAAACATGGCCACCCATTTTTGGGTACTTTTGAAGTAGATAAACAGCGCGCCGTCCTGTTTGCTGCCGTTGCTTTTTGCCTGGGTTCCGGTATCGCCCTGGTTCATGTGGATATCGTGCACGCCTACAGAAGGGTTTTGGGCAAAATAAGGATGGTTATCGGGGATGCTTCCCGGTAAATTATCATTCCAGTCGGCCCCGAAAGCAAAAACTTCTGCATCCGGGTTATTTTTAGCTTTTTGTACCCAGGGATCAATATCGCCATTCAGGTTTTCGCCTGGTGTTTGGTCTGTTTTAGGCTTTACGACCTTCATCAAACTAATAGGGAACAGCGGCGGCGTAAAGTGCAGATAATCTAAGCAAATAGAAGCGTTCATAGCAGCTTTAGGCGTAAAGCCCGTCTTGCATTTCAAAATTTCGGGGATGACGGGATGCTGGTAATTCTCATCTTTATAATACATCACCATGCGGTCTGTGTGCAACACAGTATCACCATTTGCCGAATAAAGTACAGGCTGGCCGGCAAACTTAGAATAAACATCTACTGCAATACGATAAAGCTGGTCTGCCTGCACGATAATCTGGTAATGATCGGTGCCGCTTTGATAAGGCATGGCATCAGTTATTTTTCCTCTTAAAACCCCGTAATTTACTGGCATACTGTTTTTATTTATGGGTGATACTGTTTTTACCGGGTATTTATCTGCAAGTTTCAAATCAACGCAATTTCGAGGATTTTTATTGCTGAAGCCTTTCAAACTCAAATCTTCCTGAAAATTACAATCCCGTTATGGCCGCCAAAACCGAAAGTATTGCTCATGGCTACGTTTACTTCTTTTTCCAAGGTTTGGTCATAAACAATATTTAAGTTGGCAGGCAGGGCAGCATCAGGTTCGGTAACGTTGATGGTAGGCGGGATCAGCGAGTTTTTAATGGCCAAAATACTGGCAATCGCTTCTACCGCGCCGGCTGCACCCAGCAAATGGCCTGTCATGGATTTAGTGGCACTGACATGCAAGTTTGAAAAATCACCTTCCATCAAACGGGTAATGGCTTTGATCTCGCTAAAGTCCCCAATCGGCGTAGAAGTGGCATGTGCGTTCAAATAATCTATATCGCCTGGCGTTAAACCTGCATCTTCCAAAGCTAATTGCATGGCTTTGAGCGCGCCCGTTCCTTCGGGGTGGGTGGAGGTCATGTGGTAGGCATCGGCTGTCATCGCTGCGCCTGCCACTTCCGCATAAATCGTGGCGTTTCTGGCTTTGGCGTGTTCGTATTCTTCCAAAATCAAAGCTCCGGCCCCTTCGGCCATCAAAAAGCCGTCGCGGCTGGCATCAAACGGGCGGCAGGCTGTTTCCGGGCTGTCGTTTCTGGTCGTCATGGCTTTCATCGATGCAAAACCGCCGACCGAAGCTTCTGTTATCGGTGCTTCCGAACCGCCGGTTACCATCACTTTTGCTTTTCCCCAGCGGATATAACTGAACGCATCCATAATGGCGGTATTGGAAGTGGCGCAGGCAGAAACCGTGGTGTAATTAATGCCCATCAATCCATACTTGATGGAGATGAGGCCTGAAGCCATGTTGGAAATCAGCTTCGGAACAAAAAACGGACTGAACCGGGGCTTAAAACCGTTTTCGGTATATTCCCGCACCTGCTCCTCAAAAGTGAGCATCCCGCCTTGTCCCGTTCCCCAGATCACGCCGATATCATAAGGGTCCATCGCAGCAACATCCAGTCCGCTGTCTTTCAAGGCTTGTGCTGCTGCTGCCAAAGCGTATTGCGTGAAAGGATCTGTGCGCTTGATTTCAGCTTTATCCAGATACTCGGCCGGATCAAAACCTTTTAGTTCGGCGGCAATTTGTGTGCGGAACAAGGAAGCATCAAATTTGGTGATCCTGCCTGCACCGCTTTTCCCGGCAATCAGGCTTTCCCAAAAAGTGCTTACATTATTTCCAATCGGCGTGAGCGCGCCCATACCTGTTACCACAACTCTTTTCATGCTTCTTTTATCGGCTAAATTATTGATCTAAATGCTGCAAATATATTTAAAACCACTTTATGTTTGAAAGTAAGTCAACGTTTGAAAATGTGTTCTGGTTGTCCGCTGAATTTTAGTCGGGAAATTTTTGGAGTTAAACAAGCTTTGCTGATTATCCGCGGGAGAAGTAAAAAAAGATAGGCAAAAGAAGCATCGGCTATGAAAGAGAAAATTATCATGGACATTTTCCCGGATAAAATTTCCTGCCGGAGTTACTTTTAAGAACCTTTACCGTAAAGCATTTCCGGCTGTTTCCGCTTGATATTTTGCAAAACCAAAGCGGTTAAAATCAACAATCCGCAGATAAAACCAATCACCGGCGCAGTGGTAACGCTCATTCCCCAGCCGGAAACGTAAGCACCGATCACATCACACAAATTGACGATGGCCATATACGTGGTAAACTGCGAGCCTTCTACTTTTGCCAAACACAAAGCCATCAAAACCGGCATGGCGGCAACACTAAACATCGGGTCGGCAAGGCTGTACAGCAAAACCCCGCCGGTGCTTACCGGCCTGTGGAACCATAAAAACCCCAGGCTATTGAACACTAAGAAAAATACGCAGATCGCGGCCACTACTAATTTCTGTAGTTTTCCCGGCCCGATACGGTCGGCCAGGATCCCGCCGCCCAGCGTAACCATAATCGTAACCGCGCTTCCCCAGGTCCCTTGCAAAACCGAAAGCTGGTTGTCGTCCCAATGCAAATTATGGATCAGATGAAAAGAAAACGAACGGATGAAAATGCTCAGGCATAAATAAACCAAGGCAATCACCCCAAAAACATGCAGGCTTTGATGATGGGTTATGCCTTTAAACAGTCGTTTAAAAAGCCACTTTAATTTAGGGTTATCGATATGGACACCATTGATCCGGTCTTCTTTTTTTAGGTTGAAAGACGGAATGTAACTGTCGGAACGGTCAATTTTGGTGAGATAAGTAAAAATGGTGCATAAAAGAAGTATGGCCGACTGGCACGCGGCGGCGTAATAAAACCCGTAGTAATGCAGGACCGTAGAAAGCCCGGCCGCACCAACAGCAACGCCAAGTATCAGGCCGGCACGCATAAAAGCGTTCACGCGGCCCTGTTCCTGCACCGGCACAATGGCTATGGCGGTGGCATCTACGCTGGCATCCTGAACGGAAGCAAAAACACTATGGGTAAAAAATATGGCGGTCAGATAACTGATCTGTGTAACCGGGTTTTTGATAAACAAAAGGCTTAGGGTGATCACAAAAGCAATCAACTGCGAAAAAACGATCCAGTGTTTGCGGTGGCCCATCAGCGAATATTGGTAACGGTCGATCAGCGCGCCAACGATAAACTGAAAAATCCAGGGGATCCCGATGATGGCATCAAAAGAACCCACCGCAACAGAACTGATGCCTTTGCCGATTAAAAAATTAGCAATAGCCGTGAGGGCAAAGCCGGCGGGAATGCCCTGCATGGCATAGAGATAAAAAAAAGTGAAGTAACGCAATCGGGCACTTTCTTTCAGTACGGGCAGATTATCAAACAAGTTGTAAGCGGATATATCTTTATAATGATAACCTGTAAAAATTGTTTAGCGGCTGCCTGATTTTTTTTGCGGATGGCCGATGCTTCTTTTATCAACCAAAAATCGGGACCGGAATAAATACTCCGGCTGAATAATTATACAGGAAAAAGGTGAAAACTTAATTTTATAGCGATAAAAGAAGCATGGTGCGGATAAGAAATACCGGTCAGGAATTCAACAAAAAGAATACCAGACAGAATATTTGCGGTTTAGGGCTGGCAGAAGGTCACAATCATTAAAATCCAAATAACTTTACCGCATGGATTTGAGCGAAATATTATCTGCAACCATTGTTTTAGCCTCTGTTTTTGCCTACGTCAACCACCGTTGGATCAAATGGCCGCCCACTATCGGAGTGATGGTGCTTGCCCTGCTGTCGTCTATAGTGGTCATTGTTTTAGGGGAATTTATACCGGTATTTTTAGAAAAAGCAGTCGTGCTGGTAGCCAAGCTGGATTTTCAAAAAGTGCTGTTTAATTTTATGCTGAGTTTTTTACTTTTTGCCGGTGCTGTCCAGGTCAATGCCAGAAAGCTGAAGAAAGAAAGGTTATCTGTTTTAGTTTTATCTACTGTCGGGATCGTTATCTCCACCTTTTTAATAGGAGGGTTGTCTTGGTACTTGTTTCAATTATTTCAGATCCAGGTTGCATTTGTTTATTGCATGTTATTTGGGGCGTTAATATCGCCAACAGATCCTATTGCGGTGCTGGCTATTTTAAAAGAAGCCAAAATCCCGTCATCCCTGGAAGTAAAAATTTCGGGCGAATCCTTGTTTAACGATGGCGTTGCAGTTGTTTTATTTATTAGTATTGCAGAAATAGCAACAAATGGCATCCAGCATTTTGATGCTTTTGAGGTCATAAAGCTTTTTGTAAGAGAAGCTGTAGGAGGGTTGGTTTTTGGGGTAATATTAGGATATACAGGTTTTTTGGCTTTGCGCCCAATTGATAATTACAAAGTGGAAGTTTTGATAACGCTGGCAATCGTAATGGGCGGATATGCAATTGCCGGACATTTACACATTTCCGGGCCGCTGGCGATGGTGGTGGCGGGCATCATCACCGGCAATAAAGTGAAAGATGAAGTCATGTCTGACGTCACGCAAGACTATTTGATAAAGTTTTGGGAACTGATCGATGAGATTTTAAATGCAATCCTGTTTTTATTGATCGGGATGGAAATGCTCATCATAAAGATCAATTTTACCGTGTTTATCATTGGGATAATCATTGTCCTGATCGTATTGCTGACCCGATGGATTTCTGTTTGGATACCCATCTATTTCTTGCAATATTGGATCAAGTTTGAAAAAAACGCAGTATTGATCCTGACTTGGGGAGGTTTAAGGGGCGGCTTGTCTGTTGCACTGGCTTTATCGCTCACACCGGCCATGCACAAAAACGAGTTTGTTTTGATCACTTATATCGTTGTGGTGTTTTCGATTATCGTTCAAGGCCTTACCATCGGCCCTTTAGCTAAAAAACTAAACAAATAATTCCAATTCAAGCTATCAAATTTTACAACGCCAGAGTTTGAATACCAGTAAACCTGGTTTAAATAAAAACTTATTTTTTCTGTTTTGGAAAAAAAGCCTTTCGAAATGAAAGGCTTTTTTTGTTCGTCAAAAGTTTAATTTATTATAAGGATATGATTATCAACAGCTTATGTTTCTTAAACTCATCAGGCATTGTTTTGGCATAGCTGTGTAAACCCGACAGACATTTTTTATAATAAAAGTAAAAAAAGAATAGCTGTCAGATCAGCAATACTTAACTGTCATGATCCTGATTCAACAGATTGATATGAGTTAGGTTTAAGTATATTATTTAACAAGATGTTATCAATAGATCAAACCCATAGTTATAAAAAAATAGTTTTGAATACAAAACCTGATTTTTTTATAACTCAAATACAAATATTGACCGACCGGCAAAAGAAGATAAACAAACAAATATCAATTAGCAATATTGGGGTAGATTGGGTTTATGCTTTTTTGATTATAACTGTTGATAAAAGTTATAAGAATTTGAATGGCAACCGTCCAAATCAAATGCTGGCCACAATGATGCTTATTTTTCTGGTTTCACTTCTTTTGAAAATTTTTTTATCCGAACAAAGACAAAATCAAAAATGGTCACAAGCAGATATAAAATCTTTGACGCTTTTTTTAAGACAACAAGTTTTAATCCAGCAAAAGTTGGTTTTAAATTATGTGCTAACTTTTTTAAGTCTCTTGCTTGTGGGTTGTTACTATTATTTGGACAACAGGTTTGCTGCAGTGTATTTGTTATTTGTAATTGCTGCACCGGTAAGTATTTGCATGTTCGCTTTCTGCGGGATTTTTTTGTATAAATTAAATTATCAACTCAAGCAGCTTAATCTAATTATTGCTAAAATTATTACAAGTCAGGTTTATCCATAATACCCAAAAATCAACTATAAGAACGGCAATTGCATGATCTGAATAATTGAATTGAACAGGATCATAAACAGAAGAAAAAATCAGCTGTCATTTTATTCCGGATGCGGCATGAAGTTGAAAAACGGATCCCGGTTCTGTTTGAAATTTACCTGATACAGTTTCCTTGCTTCTTTTATCACCTAAAAAACAGTAAGCATTTGGTTTTGGTTTATTTGATTAATGCAGGCACTGATTTTTATAGGGTAAAAGAAGCATTGACATTAATTTTGAGCATATCGAAGGATCTTGTATCAATTTAAATAGGCCCTCTTCGTTTTACGATAAGTTCTACCTGCAATTTTTATCATGTAAAAACAGTATCTGGCTTTTTTAAAACGATGGGCAAGTAATTATTTCAATAATGTCCCCCTCAAAATAATAGCAGCAATACTAAAATAAATTACCAGCCCGGTTACATCCACCAAAGTAGCTACAAAAGGGGCGGAGGAAGTAGCCGGATCAAATTTGAGCCGTTTTAACAAAATAGGGATCATAGAACCGCTCAGCGTTCCCCACATCACAATCCCGATCAAAGAAAAGAATATTGTAACCCCCATCAGCATCCAGTTGGCACCGTAATTATACCAATGCAAATGCTGCCAGGCAGCAATCCGCAAAAATCCGATGGTCCCTAAAATAATCCCCAGTATCAATCCGGATATAAGTTCCCGCCGCATCACGTACCACCAGTCTTTCACGGTCAGTTCCCGTACTGCCATCGCCCGGATAATGAGCGTAGCTGCCTGCGAGCCGCAATTGCCGCCGCTGGAAATAACCAAGGGGACGAACAAAGCCAGGACGACTGCTTTGGCGATCTCATTTTCAAAATAGCCCATTGCCGTGGCCGTAAGCATCTCACTCAAAAACAAGATGATGAGCCAGCCGGCCCGCTTCCGCACCAACGAAAACAAAGGTGTTTTTACATACGGGTATTCCAGTGATTCTACGCCGCCGAACTGCTGCATTTCTTTGGTATCGCGCTGTTGTGCGGCATCAATAATATCATCAATGGTAATGATCCCGAGCAGCATTTTGTCCGGGTTGATCACCGGCAAAACCACGCGGTCGTACTGTTCAAACTTGGCAATGGCATCACTGATCGGGTCGTTGATTTCCAGGCTCACATAATGGTGGTCCATAATGTCCTCAATCCGTTTCTTCTTATCGTTCAACACCAATCGCCTGACGGGGATATCATCGATCAATTCCCCTTTCTCATCCACCACATAAAGCACGTTGGCGGTATCAGAATCCGGCTGGTTTTTTTGCAGGAACTCGTGGGCTTCTGCAATCGTCATGTTTTTGTTCAAGGTAACAAACTGCGTATTCAGCAACCGTGCAACACTTTTTGGAGAGTAGCCCAGCATTTTTTCGGTGGCTTTCCGGTTGGTTTCATCCAAATAAACCAGCAGGGAAGAACATTGCACACCTTTGAGGCTGCTTATAAAAGCATAGCGGTCAACAGAATTTAAATGGTTCAGGATATAGGTTTTCTGGCTGTCCGAAGCCTTGTTGATCAATTGTTTCTGCAAATGTTTTTCTAGAAAAGGAAAAACATTTACCTGCCTGTCTTCGATGAAAGAACTGAAAATGTTCCAGGCTTCATCCAGCGAAACTGAGTTTAGCAAAGCAGCGATTTCCGAAGGGTGAAATTTTTCTTTTGAATCTTTACTGAATAGCTTTTTTATGTCCCCTTTTAAAACCAGTTCTTTTATTTCTGTGATCGATTTCATGCTGCTGCTGTCAATTTAGGCACAAGTCTGAGCAATTAAGACTTTAAATCAAAGCCAAAGCCGAAAAAATAATTTCAGATAAGCTTTGTAGTATTTCGCCGGAGCCGATGCTTCTTTTATGCCTATAAAACTGTTGTTGCAGATGGAGCTGGTTTTTAAAAAAAGAAGCAGGTTTTAGGGTGATAAAAGAAGCATCGAAAAATATAAAGCCGAAATATGTTTATCTGCCTAAAATTATCATTTTTGAGAAATATTTAAAGGATCATTTTCACCAGGCAATTTTAATATTTGGAACCTAAAAAAACAACCGCAAGTGCTGTCTTGGTGATTGATGATGAAAGGAAACTTTCGGCATTGATGACCCGGATTTTGGAGTTGGAAGGGTTTCAGGTTTTTCAGGCGCCCAACGGCAAAGAAGGCCTGAAAACATTGATGCAGGAAAATATCCTGGTCGTGATAAGTGATGTAAAACTGCCCGACGTGTATGGCGTAGATCTGGTGAGGACCATCAAAGAAAAAAAGACTTACGTTGAAATCATTAACCTTACCGCTTACGGAACGATTGCCGACGGCGTAAAAGCGATGCAAAACGGTGCCTTCAATTATATTATCAAGGGCGATGACAACGACAGGATCATTCCGCTGCTGCACCAAGCGTTTCAAAAAGCACAAGTACAACTCAGCAAATTTAATCTGGAAAAAAATGCAAACAGCAAGTATGGTTTTTCTCAGATCATAGGGCACTCCAGGCAGCTTGCCGATGCCGTATCGCTTGCCCGTAAAGTAGCGGTTACAGATACTACCGTTCTGCTGCTGGGCGAAACCGGTACCGGAAAAGAAGTTTTCGCATCCGCCATTCATCATGACAGCCAGCGGAAACTGATGTCTTTTGTAGCCGTAAACTGCAGCAGCTTTACCGGCGAACTATTGGAAAGCGAACTGTTTGGTTATAAAGCCGGTGCTTTTACAGGCGCGCTAAAAGACAAAAAAGGATTGTTTGAAGAAGCACATTACGGCACCATCTTTTTGGATGAGATCGGCGAGATCAGCCAGGAACTTCAGGCAAAACTACTGCGGGTGCTGGAGAATAAATCATTTATAAAATTGGGCGATACCCAAACAACGAAAGTAAATGTGCGCATTCTGGCAGCTACAAACCGCAACCTGGGGGAGCAGGTGGCAGCAGGGCATTTTCGGGCTGATCTTTTTTACCGTTTATCCGTTTTTACGATCACGCTCCCTTCCTTAAACGACCGTAAAAATGATGTAGAAATATTGGCCAAGCATTTTTTTCAGGAGTTCAAAGCGATCATTAATAACCGGCTGCGTAAAATTGACCCCGAATTTATAGACCGGCTGAGCAAACATCACTGGAAAGGAAACATCCGGGAATTGAAAAACGTGATGGAACGTGCAGTTATCCTGGCTGATACAGATACCCTTACACCTGATTTATTACCGCCGGAATTTATTTACGGAAATAATGCCATCCATACTTTGGAGTTGGCGAACATCGAAAAACAACATATCTACAAAGTTTTGGAACATACCGGCGGCAACAAAACCGAAGCTGCCCGGCTTTTGGGCATCGGGCTGACTACCCTTTACAGAAAACTGGACGAGTATCAACTGAATTAAAACTATCCGTTTTGGTACTAAACCCTTCCGTTTTGGAAGGGTTTTTTTGTTTGATAAAATCTCTCTCTAAATTTTTTTATTGCTAACTGTTTGAAAATTAAATATTTCAAATAATATCTGTTTTACCGGAACAGGTTTTGGACAAGTGTTTCCAAAATATTAAAAAATGCTCACTATCCTATTATTCCTCGCGCTGCTGATCGGCTGCTATTTTATTTTTAAATCTATTGACTGGTTCGAAAAAATCTGAAATCATGTTGGCACTATTTATCATCTCAATTGCAGTATTTATCTACATGGTCTATGTACTGCTTAATCCCGAAAAATTTTAACTGAAGCCCAATGAACACTGAACTACTTGGAATCATTGCCTCCTTTTTCCTCACGCTTTTAATTGCCATTCCGCTGGGTAAGTACCTGGCCAGGATGTTTGCCGGGGAAAAAGTTTGGACTGATTTTTTAAAACCCCTGGAACGAGGGATTTTTAAACTTGCCGGCATCCGCCCGGATGCGCCTATGGACTGGAAGCAGTTCCTGAAAGCCATGATGGCCATCAATATTTTATGGCTGGTATATGGTTTTTTTGTATTGATTTATCAGGATAAACTTCCTTTGAACCCGGATGGAAACCCTGGCATGACGGCTGACCTGGCTTTTAACACCATCATCAGTTTTGTGGCCAACTGCAACCTGCAGGATTATTCCGGCGAAAGCGGCGCTACTTATCTCACCCAGCATTTCATTTTTATGTTCCTGCATTTTACCAGTGCAGCAACAGGCATGGCAGCCGCGGTGGCCGTTTTTAAAGCTTTCCGTGATAAAACCACCACTGATCTGGGCAACTTCTGGAATTACTTTGTCAAATCCATCACCCGGATACTGCTTCCCGGATCGGTGGTTATTGCTTTGATTTTAACTTTCAATGGCACACCAGCCAGCTATGCCGGTAAAGATCAGTTTATGTCGATGCAGGGCGATACCGTAAATGTTTCCCGCGGCCCGGCTGCGCAAATGATCGCTATAAAACACCTGGGCACTAACGGCGGCGGTTGGTTTGGCGCAAATTCTGCCCATCCGCTTGAAAACCCAAATTATCTGACCAACATGACAGAGATTATAGCACAGTTCATCATTCCTGTAGCGATGATACTGGCTTTCGGTTATTTTATCCGCAGAAAGAAATTAGGCTGGGTCATATTCGGCGTGATGATGGCAGGAATGCTGATGCTTCTTTTACCCACCATTTTTAGTGAACTGGGCGGTAATTCGGCCATTGCCAAAATGGGGGTCAGCCAAACTACCGGTGCCATGGAAGGAAAAGAGGTTCGTTTCGGCCCGGCCGCTACGGCTTACTGGAGTACTTTGACCACGGTTACTTCCACCGGTGCTGTAAACGGCATGCACGATAGCACTATGCCGCTTACCGGCCTGTGGGAAATGTTGGCTATGATGGTCAACGGATTTTTTGGCGGATGCGGCGTTGGCTTGCTCAATTACTTTATCTACCTTATTATCGCCGTGTTTATTTCCGGGTTGATGGTAGGCCGCACCCCAGAATTTTTAGGGCACAAAGTAGAGGCCAGGGAAGTTAAAATTGCAGCCCTGATTACTTTGCTAAGCCCGTTTTTAATTATGGCCGGTACTGCGTTGTCCTCCTATATCGTTGTTGCACATCCTACTATCAACTGGGCGGTAAAACCATCCACTTGGCTGAATAACCCCGGCTTTCATGGTTTTTCGGAGATGCTGTACCAATACGCTTCTTCCAATGCCAACAATGGTTCGGGGTTTGAAGGCTTGGGCGACAATAATATTTTCTGGAATGTGTCCGCAGGCATAGTTATTCTTTTAGGCCGTTTTTTACCAATTATCGGCCCGGTTGCGATTGTAGGTTTACTGGCACAAAAGAAGTATATACCAGAATCGGCAGGAACACTACGGGCAGATACGGTAACATTTGGTATGATGACGTTTGCTGTCATACTCGTTTTAAATGCCTTGTCCTATTTTCCTGCACTGGCACTTGGCCCGCTGGCAGAGTATTTTTCCATGCCTAAATAGCCTCACCTCAAATTCCTCCCCCAAAGGGAGGGCTTTAGAAAACTAAAAATGAAGAATCAATCCAATAAATTATTTGAACCGGCTTTGGTGCAAACCGCATTGAAAGAGTCGTTTATCAAGCTCAACCCCAAATCCATGCTCCGCAACCCGGTCATGTTTACCGTGGAAATTGGTACAGTGGTAATGCTATATGTTGCTTTTTACAGTTTAACACACCAGGGACAAGGCACATTCGGCTACAACCTTACTGTTTTTATCGTACTATTATTGACTTTGCTATTTGCCAATTTTGCGGAAGCGATTGCCGAAGCAAGGGGCAAGGCACAAGCCGACAGCCTGCGGAAAACCCGCGAAGAAACGCCTGCAAAAGTGCTTACCGGTTCCGGAGAGATCGTTTCCAAATCATCCAGCGAACTGAAAAAAGGGGATGTTTTTGTGTGCGAAACCGGCGACACGATCCCTACCGATGGCGAGATCACAGAAGGGTTGGCAACGATAGACGAATCGGCCATTACCGGCGAATCTGCACCGGTTATCCGTGAAGCAGGCGGCGACAAGTCCTCAGTAACGGGCGGTACACTGGTTTTGTCAGATAAAATCAAAGTGGTGGTAACGACCGAACCAGGCGAAAGCTTTCTGGATAAAATGATTGCGTTGGTAGAAGGTGCATCCCGCCAAAAAACACCAAATGAAATCGCGTTGACCATTTTGCTGGCCAGTTTTACGCTGATCTTTATCATCGTTTGTATTACGCTGAAACCTTTCGCAGATTATGCAAATACGCCAATCACGATTGCGGCTTTAATTTCCCTGTTTGTCTGCCTGATCCCAACAACCATCGGTGGCTTGTTGTCTGCCATCGGGATAGCCGGAATGGACAGGGCTCTGCGTGCAAACGTAATCACCAAATCTGGCAAAGCGGTAGAAACTGCCGGTGATATTGATGTTTTGCTGCTGGATAAAACCGGCACTATCACCATTGGAAACCGCAAGGCCACCAATTTTTGGCCTGCAAAAGAAGTATTGCCTTTTGAGCTGATTAAAGCAAGTGTGCTGGCATCGCTGGCGGATGAAACGCCGGAAGGAAAATCTATTGTAGAGCTGGCAGGCACCAATTTAAACCTTCCTGCTGTTCCGCAAGGTTCAGAATTTATCAAATTTACTGCCGAAACCCGTTCCAGCGGCATCAACACGCCGGACGGATTGCGGATCCGTAAAGGTGCTTCGGATTCAATCCGTAACCTAACTGTTAATGCAGGGAATACCTACCCGGAAGATGTGGCAGAACGTGTAAAAATGATTTCTTCAAACGGTGGCACGCCGCTGGTAGTTTCGCAGAATGAAGTGGTTCTGGGTACTGTAGAATTGCAGGATATTATCAAACCCGGTATTGCCGAACGTTTTGAACGCTTAAGAAAAATGGGCATAAAAACAGTAATGGTTACGGGCGATAACCCATTGACTGCCAAATTTATCGCTGAGAAGGCCGGTGTGGACGATTTTATTGCGGAGGCGAAACCGGAAGATAAGATGAACTATATCAAACAGGAACAAACTTCCGGAAAACTGGTAGCGATGATGGGCGACGGCACAAATGATGCACCAGCTTTGGCGCAAGCGGATGTTGGCGTAGCGATGAACAGCGGCACGCAGGCGGCCAAAGAAGCCGGAAATATGGTTGACTTAGACAACGACCCAACCAAGCTGATCGAGATTGTAGAAATTGGCAAGCAGTTATTGATCACCCGCGGCACGCTGACCACCTTTTCCATCGCGAATGACGTGGCCAAATATTTTGCTATTGTGCCTGCCCTTTTTATCGCCTCTATCCCGGCGTTGCAAAGCATTAATATTATGCGGCTGCATAGTCCGGAAAGTGCAATCCTATCCGCAGTAATTTTCAATGCGATTATTATTCCGATGCTAATTCCGCTGGCTTTAAAAGGTGTGGAATATAAGCCGATTGGTGCCAGTGCCTTGCTTCGCCGTAACCTTTTGATCTATGGGTTGGGCGGCGTGATTGCTCCTTTTATCGGTATAAAAATCATTGATCTGGTGGTTGGGCTGATGGTTTAATTTAAGAACACCTTCATCTTAAATCAAAAAAAGAAATTAAATTAAAATATTATGAAAACTTATTTTATGCAATCCATCCGGCTAACACTGGTACTGATTGTGTTATTATGCGTGGTTTATCCCGTGTTGATTGCCTTTGCAGGTAAACTATCAAAAGGCGGAGGCAACGGAGAAACCATTGTTGTAAACGGGAAAGTGGTTGGCTATGCCAACATAGGCCAGAAGTTTGACAAGCCGCAATACTTTTGGGGCCGCCCATCAGCCGTAAATTACAATGCTGCCGGTTCTGGCGGTTCTAACAAGGGGCCAAGCAACCCGGATTATTTAAAAGATGTAAGCAAACGGATAGACACGCTGCTGAAATACAATCCCGGACTGAAAAAAAGCGATATTCCGGCTGATTTGGTTACGGCATCCGGCAGCGGACTGGACCCGGATATTTCACCCGAAGCGGCAGATATTCAAATCAAAAGAGTTGCCAGAAACCGCCATCTTACACAAAATCAAGTAACAGCAATCGTGAAATCGCAAACAGAACAGCCTTTGTTTGGCTTGTTTGGCCCATCCAAAGTAAATGTGCTAAAGCTGAACGTTGCTTTGGACGAGTTGAAAAAATAAAACCGACTTAAATACATTAGATATCTCAAGATTGAAGCCCTATTAAAATTTAATAACACTAAAAAAACAATGAAAACAAAACTACTTACTATAGCCACACTGTTAGCTATAGGTTTTAACGCGCGTGCACAGCAAGAAACTAACATAACAAAATTAGACAGTACGAATAAAAATGCTGTACATGACCCTCATAGTGATCCGTTTTCAACCGGGGATTACACCTGGCTTAATGGAAATGACCGCAGGCACAGCAACCCGCTTGACACGAAATATTTTACGCCGAGAATATTGGTAGACGTAAATTACACAGAATCTAACCGACACCCTATCGATCATACAGTTGTTGGCTCAACCGCCTTAGCACGTGACCGTGAGTTTCAAATTGCACTGGCAGCATTAGGCGGGGATTTCCACATGAACAACGTACGCGCCAGTATATTAACCCAATTTGGAACGCGCGCAACAGAAGTGCCACGGAATGATTATAGTGTGTTGCATGGACAGTTTGACTTAGCAAATGCTTATCGTTATTTTAGTGAGGCTAATGCAGGTTACCATTTTAATGTATGGCACGGTATAAATGTAGATGCTGGTTTGTTTATGTCGTACGTAGGATTGTTTTCTTACTATAATATGGAAAACTGGGCTTATCAACCTTCCTTTACTTCTGATAACACCCCTTGGGATTTTACAGGTGTGCGGATACAGATATTCCCGACAGAAAATTTAAAAATTGAACCCTGGATTACTAATGGATGGCAAACGTATGGAAAATTTAATAACGGCTTTGGTTTAGGCGGCCAGATAAACTATCGCCCGCATGATTGGCTTGATTTGGTAAGTAATAATTACTACGGCCATGATACTCAAAATGCACCTCACCGCGCCAGGTATCATACAGACAATAGTATAGAGATGCGTTTGTATAATAACCCAGCAACCGTAATCAGCCGGGAATCATTTTCTTTAACAGCCGATTTAGGTTGGGAAAAAGGCCCGGCCGAAAATGGCGTAAGTGCAGTAAATGGTTTTAATGATGGCGGCCCGAACAATCCCGCCCAATATTTTACGAGCGGAATGATTTACAATCGGCTGGAGTTTCTAAAAAACCACATCGGCTGGACAGTCGGAGGCGGTTTTATTAATAACCCGGGCCGTTACCTTGTTCTTCCCCCAACTGGTGCTGCAAACCCTGTTCCTGCAATTAATAACGTAACAACAGGTACAACCGGCGTAGGCCTTTATCCATATTCACTTAATCCTGGCGACACGTTTAAAGGTTATGATATGTCAACTACAGTAGATTTCATGCCAACTGAAAATGTTACGTTTCGTCTTGAATTTGTTCACCGCCACGTTAATAACCCATACTTCAATGGCCCGGGCGGCGTTACCTCTCCTGATGGGTATAACGATACCCCGTATGGGTCAGGAACAGCATATCCAAATTGGAAACCTGATCTTGTTAATTCAGAATCAAGATTTATAGGGGCGTTATTGGTTCGTTTTTAACTTTGCTGAGAGGATGGATGGTTTATTTTAAAAAAACCGCTCACTAAAATAAACTATACTTCTTTTATGCCGATAAAAACAGTGTTTGCAAGAATGCTGTTTTTATTGTTATAAATTAATAAAACGCTTAAAAATTGAACAAGCTTGCAAAAGCCTTAATCTGAAAAAAATTGAAAAAATTTATCCTGAACACGGTTATGATCTGTTCAAGCCTTTTAGCTTCGGCACAAGGGAGCACGAGCACCGAAGGAAAGCTGAACGAGGACACCAATAACGAAGGCAAGCTGAAAGACAGCACCAAACAACCCGGTAAACTAACCATAAGCGGTTATGCAGAAATTTATTATGGCTTTGATTTTAACCGCCCCGCCGATAATAACCGTCCGGCATTTGTATTCTCACACAACAGGCATAACGAGGTGAACCTTAACCTTGGTTTTATCAAAGCAAATTACGACAGCGATAACATCAGGGCAAATTTGTCATTAATGGCCGGGACTTACGCCAATGCCAACTTAGCTTCTGAACCTGGTGTTTTAAAAAATATTTTTGAAGCTAACGTAGGGGTTAAAGTATCTAAAACAGGTAATTTATGGGTTGACGCCGGTATATTTTCTTCACACATTGGTTTTGAAAGTGCCATATCTAAAGATGATTGGACACTTACACGCAATATATTATCAGACAATACGCCTTATTACGAATCCGGTGCGAAACTAACCTATATCACTACAAACGGTAAACTAACATTAGTTGGCTTGTACCTGAATGGTTGGCAACGTATTAACCGACCAAACAACAACAGCCAGCCTGCAGGTGGTTTACAGGTAACCTGGAAACTAAATGACAAGATAACTTTAAATTATAGCAACTATTTGGGTACAGAAGGTGCAGATTCGGTTAGGGTACGCAGGTTTTACAATGATTTTTATGGAATTTTTCAGTTGACCAATTCTTTTGGTATTACTGCGGGTTTTGACTACGGAATTCAGCAAAAAGCCAAGGCAAGCAATGAGTATTATAATTTAGTGTTGCCGGTTGCCATAGCACGTTATCAGTTTGCAGGTAAATGGGCTGTAGCAGGCCGGGTAGAGTATTATCAGGACAAAAACAATGTATTGATTGCAACCGGCACACCTAATGGTTTTAAAACAACCGGCTACTCTTTAAACCTGGACTATGCCCCTAAAAGCAACGCACTGATAAGGATAGAAGGAAAGCTATACGACAGCAGCGACCCTGTATTTATGCGTATGGGCACGCTGGTCAAAACAAGCCCTTTAATTACTACAAGTTTTGCAATTTCATTTTAAAGGGATAAAAACACCAAACTCATATCAAAAGCAATGTATTTACAATCAGTTCCGCTATTAATCCTGATTACAGCTATACTGCTACTTGCTGCGGTTTTTGGCAAATATATATTTGCCGTGTATAATGAAAGCCCAACCTGGCTTGATTTTTTAAAACCGGCCGAAGCGTTTGTTTATCGAATCTCCCGAGTCAACAGCAAACAGCAGATGACTTGGAAACAATATGCACTGGCTTTGATTGCCATCAACACCCTATGGTGGCTGATGGCTTTTTTATTGCTGCTTTTTCAAGCCCATTTGCCGTTAAATCCAGCCGGAAACCCTTCTATGAGCTGGCACCTGGCCTTAAATTCCTCAATTAGTTTCCTCACCAGTACCAACTTGCAGCATTACTCCGGCGAAAGTGGCGCAACTTATTTTACGCAAATTGTGGTATTTACTTTTTTACAATTTGTAAGTGCAGCCACCAGTTTGGCAGCGGGCGTTGCCATAGTAAGAGGTTTCAGCAAAAAATCAGGCAGCTACATCGGTAACTTTTTTAATGACTTGCTCCTTTCAATAACCCGTGTGCTTTTGCCTTTGTGTATTGTTGCTGCTGTTTTATTAATGTTTTGCGGCGTGCCAATGAACTTTAATAAACCGGCAACCATTACTACATTGCAGGGCGAACAGGTTACCGTTGCCAACGGGCCGGTAGCAGCCATGCTGCCGATTAAAGAATTAGGATCAAACGGTGGCGGTTTTTTTGGGGCTAATGATGCGCATCCTTTTGAAAACCCTAATATCCTCTCTTTCATTATCCACATCATAATGGTGCTTCTTTTACCGGCTGCATTTATATTCTTTGTAGGATTTGATTTGGATGAAAAAAAGTTTTCCCGGATGCTGGTCTTCATCATGCTAATCGGGTTCATCATGCTTGCCATTCCTATTATGCAGCAGGAAATCAAAGGCAACCCAGCGCAGCAGAAGCTTGGTATTTCGGTTTCACAAGGCAATATGGAAGGCAAAGAAGCTCGTTTAGGGGCAACGCTTTCCTCATTCTACGCAGGTTTAAACATTGTTGTACCTGCCGGAACAACCGTTTCTGCCCATGATAGTTACATGCCATTAGCCGGTATTTATATGTTGATGGGCATGCAGGTCGATGCTTTTTTCGGTGGCGTGGGCAGTGGCTGGATCAATATGCTGATATTTCTGATCATTGCCATATTTATTGGCTCGCTCATGATCGGCCGGACACCCGAACTGTTTGGCAGGAAAATAAACATGCAGCAAATCCAGGCAGCCATGAGCATCTACCTTTTACAGCCTTTAGTTTGTTTAGGTTTAACAGGTATTGCTATTGCTGTTTATCTAAAACTGAACAGTGCAGGGAATCCGTTGGAATGGTTTAGTAATAACGGCCCGCACAATTTTACCGCAGTGTTGTACGAGTTCACCTCATCTTATGCAGGCAACGGATCAAACTTTGGCAGCATTGGCAATAATACCATTTTCTGGAATTTAACTACTGCTTTTGCTATGCTTTGCGGCAGGTTTGTTCCGCTTTTAGGCGGTTTATACATTGCTGGTTTAATGCGCCGGCAAATTTACACGCCGGCTTCTGCGGGCACTTTAAAAATAGATTCACTTAGCTTTTGCGTACTGCTCTTTTTCGTGATTATCGTGCTGCAATCGCTAACTATGTTTTCGAGTTTTGTATTAGGCCCTATTAATGAACATCTAACATTGATCCATTAAAAATGCCGGAAGAAGAACACAAGGACAGTTCCGTTAAAACGTTTATCGAACTGGTCAAAAAATCCAGGCGCGGGAAGCTGAAAATCTATATCGGTATGAGTGCCGGCGTGGGCAAAAGCTACCGGATGCTGCAGGAAGCACATGCGCTTTTAAAGAACAATATCGATATCCAGATCGGCTATATCGAAACACATAACCGGGCCGAAACCCATGCTTTACTGGCCGGTTTGCCGATGATCAGCAGGCGAAAAATATTTTACAAAGGCAAGGAACTGGAAGAAATGGATACGCAAACCATCCTGAACAGGCATCCGGAAGTGGTAATTGTAGATGAACTGGCGCACAGCAATATTGAGGGCAGTAAAAACAGTAAACGCTGGCAGGATGTGCTTGATATTCTGGAAGCGGGCATCAGCGTAATTACGGCCGTCAACATCCAGCACTTGGAAAGTTTGAATGAAGAGATCGAGCAGATTACCGGCGTAGAAATTACCGAAAGGATACCGGACAAAGTGCTGGAAATGGCCGATGAGATCGTAAACATCGACCTAACGGCCGACGAACTGATCGACCGGTTAAAAGAAGGAAAAATTTACCACGCCGGAAAAGTACCGACCGCTTTGCAGAACTTTTTCCGCAACGATAAAATATTGCAGTTGCGGGAAATTGCGCTGAAAGAAGTTGCCCATCATTTAGAGCGAAAAATCAATGTAGAGATCCCGAAACAGGTTAAACTTAGGCCCGAAAAATTTTTGGCCTGTATTTCTTCCAACGCAGAAACGGCCAGGATTGTGATCCGGAAAACCGCCCGTCTGGCTTCTTATTACCGCTCGCCCTGGGTAATGCTGTATGTACAAAGCGGTGCGGAAAGCTTGGACCGGATAAAATTGGACAAGCAAAGGTTCCTGATCAATAACTTTAAACTGGCTACAGAACTGGGCGGGGAGGTGCTGAAAGTAAAAAGCGACCAGATCACTGAAACCATCATGAAGGTAGTGGAAGAAAAGGAAATAACCACTATTTGCATCGGGAAACCACATTTGAACTTGTTCCAGGTAATTTTAAGAACAGCCGTATTTAATGAACTGCTGAAAAATATAGCAGCCACAGAAACTGATTTAGTCATACTATCATGAAAGTAAAAAATAAACTTCGTTTAGGGTTCGGTTTTTTGTTTATCGTCGTTTTCTTTTTTGGTGCGATTTCTATTTTCTACATCAACGAAATCTCCAATAATGCGAAAGTGATTTTAAAGGACAACTACGAGACCTTAAATTTTGCACGCGAAATGCGTGAAGTTTTGGATGAAAACACTTTGCAGCTAAACCCTTCGGCCTTGTCTTCTTTTAATCAGCAATTGATAAAAGAAGAAAACAACATTACGGAGGTTGGCGAACAGGAGGCCGTGCGGAAGCTGCGTGCTTCTTTTACCGTGTTAAAAAATGCGGCTGCTACTTTACCACAGCAATTGCAGGCAGAAAAAGATGCCCGGAAATTTTTGCGGAAAATAGAAATCCTCAATATGCAAGCTATTGTGCGTAAAAATGATACGGCCCATGCCTCGGTGGACAAGGCAACCTTGTTTTTGGGCTTGGCCGGCTCCTTTACTTTCCTTGTATTGTTCAGTTTCAGCGTCAACTTTCCCGGCTTTATCTCTAATCCTTTAAATACTTTGATGGAAGGCATCCGGGAAATCAGCCAGAAGAATTATAACCAGCGCATTCATTTTGAGAAGCAGGATGAATTTGCGGAAGTGGGGCGGGCTTTTAATGATATGGCTGTCCGGCTGGATGAATGGGAGAACAGCAATTTATCCAAAATTATGTCTGAAAAGTTGCGGATCGAAACCATTATTGAGCAAATTCAGGATGCAATTATCGGGATCGGTGCTAACCAGGAAGTGCTGTTTATCAACACAACAGCCAAAAAAATACTGAATTTAAGTGAGCAAAAACCGGCAGGAAAACCGCTTGCAGAAATTACAAAAGGCAATGATTTGTTTAAATGTATCATTGATGGAGCTAAAACCGGAAAGGCATTTAAAATTGTAGTGGACGGCAGGAATTGTCATTACCGGTTGGAAGTCCAGGAAATTTTTGTCCCGAACCTGGAACGCAACTCGACCGAACCCATGGTCATCGCGCAAAAATCGGCAGGGAAAGTTTATATTTTGCAGAACATTACGGAGTTTAAAGAACGGGACGAAGCAAAAACCAACTTTATTGCCACCATTTCACACGAGTTGAAAACGCCGATTTCTGCTATGAAATTAAGCCTGAAACTACTTGCCGACAAGCGGGTAGGGGCACTGAACCCGGAACAGGAAGAATTGATACAGCACATTAACGGAGACAGCGAAAGGCTGCTCAAAATCACCCACGAGCTGCTGGATCTTTCGCAAGTAGAAACAGGTAATATCCAGTTGAACTTTATTCCTGCACAGCCAGGGCAGATTGTAGATTATGCGTTGAAAGCCATCCAGTTTGAAGCTGACCAGAAAGGCGTTTCTATAGAAAAACTGGTTTCGCCAACCTTGCCCAACATTCAGGTTGATGTAGAAAAAACAGCTTGGGTAATGATCAATTTTTTATCCAATGCCCTGCGTTACAGTGCTTCCAAATCCAAAATCATCGTCCGGGTGGTAGAAAAGGAAAAAATGGTAGAGTTTTCGGTACAGGATTTTGGAAAAGGAATAGAAGCGCAGTACCAGGAACGCCTTTTTGACCGCTATTTTCAGGTGCCAACTGACGGGCAAAATAAATCAGGCTCAGGTTTAGGCCTGGCCATTTCCAAAGATTTTATTACAGCTCAAGCCGGACAGATTGCTGTGGAAAGTGCTATTGGTGAAGGCAGCCGCTTTTACTTCAATTTGCCGGCCATGACGGTTTAACACAGAAAAAGGGTTTCGGGCGATGAACAAGGAGGGGATATTTGGAGAGGTTGGGCATTTGACAATCAATGCGGACACCAAAAAAGAACTGGTCAATTATCTTAAATCGGCAGATGACAAAATCCGGGGATTATTATTGAGTTGTAATATCAGTATATTGATTCTCTACCTGATGATTATCTTAAAATTAATAGAAGTTTATTCCGATCTGCATGGAAGACACCCAATATATCTGGCCGTTATTTTAGCTTCCATCTATCTCTCGTTCGGAATATTTCTTTGGCTCCACTGGAAATACAGGTTATATAAACCTTCCTTGTCCAGCATCATCATCAAAGAGTATCTTCATTATAAAATACACCACTGCACCTGGGAAATCAAATTAATATCAACCTACCTTAGCACTTATCTCCTTATTATAGCCAGTTCTTGTGTCCTGTTTTGGTTTGATGCAGATCATACACCCGGAATGCTGCTTCAAATTATAGCACCTGTTGGGCTGATTGTGTTTGGGGCAGGTTTGTTTTTACTTTTGAAGCAGGTATTTGAAAGGAAAAAACTGATGAAATGGATTAAAGTGATCGATAAAAACATACTTGGGCAGTTTAGCAAACAATAGAAGTTTTTAACGGTCCGCTAAAGGATATACAGTAATCCGGCAAAGTTTGGTCTGTTCAAATTCAAACCAGGGAAATTTACCATGCTTCTTTTATGCACATAAATTTGGCTTCAGTTTTTATACCGATAAAAGAAGCATCGTCATTTTTTAGGTGATAAAAAAAGTATGGAATCAATTTGAAAAGAATGAACTTGTTTTAAAGCGAATTCTATCTTTGAACCTATCATGGAACCCTTTATAAAAATAAGTTTTCTAACATTGATGGTTGTCCTTTTTTCTCCTGCCTTACCAGCACAAGTAAATCTAAGCAAGCAAGATCGTATTCATACAGAAAAAGCTTACCAGAGAGCAAAAAAGGATTTTGCTGCTTTTGAAAGCAAGCATGGTAGAACAATCCAGACCAAGAATGTGCGTATGCATTATCTCACCTGGGGAAATCCTTCCAATCCTGCCCTAATTTGGTCGCATGGAAGTTTACTGAATGCCTATGAACTGCTTCCTGTTGCAGATAGTTTGGCTAAAGCAGGTTTTTATATTGTTGCAATTGATTATTATGGACATGGTTCAACTCCAATTCCTGATCATGAAGTGTCCCTTTATCATGTAGCTGACGATATCAAATATTTGATGGATAGCTTAAAAATCAATAAAGCATTTATTGGTGGATTTTCCAGAGGAGGATATATCAGTACAGCATTTTATGATGCTTATCCTCAAAGAGTTTTAGGCTTGGTACTGGAAGATGGAGGTTCAGTTGGATCAAACACGTATTATGATAAACTCAGCCAACAGGAACTAAACAGAAGAGCTAAAGTGTTTGATGTAAAAACCCATGCTCCCTGGGATACAACATACAACAGTGAGATGGATGCGTTTAACAGTATTTACGACAAGAACGATAAGGGAAATCAGTTTGAAAATTTAGCAATAATTAAAAAGGACCAAGTAGGAAAATGGATTTTTTATCTGGGTTTATTAGAGCTTTTCCACTTGAGGAATAGTCAGGAATTTTTAGATTTAACACTACGGCCTGCCAAAATCCCTCTTTTTGCTGAATCGATGGTTATTATGGAACCTAAAATAATCTTTCGAAATTTAAAAGTTCCCGTGCTGATTATGGATCCTTATGGCAAAGGAGACGAGAACCCGGTTGAAAAGGAAAATCAGGACTTACAAAAGGAGCATCCAGCTTTTATTACTTATATTGGTTACAAAGATTCTGGACATAATGTTCTTTATGAGTATCCATCGAAGTTCACAAAAGATGTAACTGACTTTTTAAAAAGATCATTAAAGTAAAGGACAACTATGAGTAAACGTAAAAGAAATTTTACTGGCAGGTAATTAGTAAAAGCAATAGTTAAAATAAGCAGCATTTTCCAAACCATTCTAAAGCTGTATTTTTAGAACCTGCCATGTTATTATTACGTAGATTTACAAATGCTGATCCGACCTCTCTCATTCTACATCCTTGGCTTTTTTTTACTGTTTACACAAACTGGTTTTGCCCGGCAAACAGAAAAACCAATCGGCCCGGTTGATTTTGTCCGCCTTTCCCAAAACTTTTTGTATGCTGCCAAAACCGGGGAAACAACCACTGCGTTTCAGGACAGCTTGGAGCGAATAGACGAAAGCAAACTGGAGGATCAATTGAATAGTGACCGTAAAAAAATAGCTTTCTGGCTCAACCTGTACAACGGCTTTACACAAGTGCTTTTAAAAAAAGACCCGGACCAGTATAAAACCCGAAGTGCTTTCTTCTCCAGCAAACAAATAAAAGTTGCCGGACAACAGTTAAGTTTGGATGAGATTGAACACGGCATTTTACGGCATTCTAAAATCAAATGGAGCGAAGGCTATTTGGGCAAACCTTTTCCATCTGCTTTTGAAAAGAAATCCAGGGTAAAAAAATTAGATTACCGGATTCATTTTGCTTTAAATTGCGGTGCCAAAAGTTGTCCGCCGATTGCCTTTTATGACCCCGGCCAGATCGACAATCAGCTGAATGTAGCGGTAAAAACGTATTTGAAAGGTGAATGCGAATACAGTCAGCCTGAAAATAGTGTGAGCGTTCCTGCGTTAATGAGTTGGTTTCGCCATGATTTTGGTGGTAAAAAAGGCATCTATAAAATATTGACACAGTACAAAATTATTCCTGCAGACAGTCATCCTGCAATTCATTTCAAAAAATACGACTGGACTTTATTTTTAAACAATTATAAATCAGAAAGCAATGGCTAATCATTATTATAACGCAGAAGACCTGGCCAAATTTGGCAATATTGCCGAATACCAAAAGGAGATGGCAGACAAGTTTTTTTCCTATTACGGAGAAGTATTTAAAGACGGCGCATTGACAGCAAAAGAAAAATCACTGATTGCCCTGGCTGTTTCCCATGCGGTGCAATGTCCGTATTGTATTGATGCCTACAGCAGTGATGCTTATGAAAAAGGATACAGTGAAGCGCAGATGATGGAAGCGGTGCATGTAGCTTCGGCTATCAAAGGCGGGGCTGTTTTGGTGCACGGCGTACAGATGATGAACAAAATTAAAGAAATAGAAATGTAAGGCTTCTTCCTTTTTGAGGAATGCTTCTTTTATCACCTAAAAATCATTAAACCTGGTATAGGTTTATTTATGAAATCACTCAAAGTACTGCAACATCATTTAGCCGATACCAATAATCAACTGGCTATTCTGGAAAATAGTCCGGAGCATCAGCATGCTTCTTTTAAAGAGAAAATTGCTGGTCTGGGCGTGTTTCCTTTAAAAGCCAACGGGGTAGATATTTTTCAGATCAATGTAGGCAAAATGTGTAACCAGGTTTGCAAACATTGCCACGTGGACGCAGGGCCGGACCGCAAGGAGATCATGACGCGGGAAACCATGCAGCTTTGCCTGAATGCCCTTGCCTTTTCTAACATCCGCACGGTTGACCTGACTGGCGGCGCACCTGAGCTAAACCCCGATTTCCGGTGGTTTGTAGCCGAAATAAAAAAGCAGGGCAAACACATTATCGTTCGTTGTAACCTGACGATCATTCTCGCTAACAAACGTTTTTTTGATTTGCCGGAGTTTTTCAGCGAAAATCAGGTAGAAGTTGTTTCTTCCCTGCCGAGCTTTACACAAGACCGGACAGACCGCCAGCGTGGAGATGGTGTTTTTGAAGATTCCATCAAAGCACTGCAAATGTTAAATGCAGTAGGTTACGGCCAGGCAGGAACAGGTTTAACGCTTAATTTGGTTTACAATCCGGCAGGTGCTTTTCTTCCGCCATCGCAACAGGCGTTGGAAAAAGAATATAAAACGGAACTGGCCAAAAAGTACGGTATTGTTTTTAATAACCTTTTCGCCATCACCAATATGCCCATCAGCCGCTATTTAGATTATTTGCTTTCCACCGGCAATTACGATAAATACATGGAAAAACTAATTGCTGCCTTTAATCCCGAAGCCATAAAAAATGTGATGTGCAGGAATACGATTTCCGTAAGCTGGGACGGTTATTTGTACGATTGCGATTTTAACCAGATGCTGGATTTAAAAGTAACAACCGGCCATTCCCAACATCTTTCTTCCTTTGATCTGGAGGCTTTAAATAACCGGAACATTATCCTGAAACAGCATTGCTACGGCTGCACCGCCGGGGCAGGATCAAGTTGTGGCGGGGCTGTTGCTGAATAATTTGCATGAACACAACTGAAACAGCCCGGGCAGCTTTAATTATTTTTGTACGGCATCCGGAATCAGGCAAGGTAAAAACACGATTGGCAAAAGTGATCGGAGAAGCAAAGGCATTGGCAGTTTACAAGCTATTGCTGAACCATACCCATCAAATTACCCTTCCCTTAAATTGCAGCAAGTTTGTTTATTATGCAGATCAGGTTGCTGAAAACGACCTTTGGAGCAGCCCGGGTTATACAAAAAAACAGCAGTTGGGAAACAACCTGGGCGAACGAATGTGCAGTGCTTTCCAGGAATTATTTGACCAAGGCTTTAAAAAAGCATTGATTATTGGCAGCGATTGTTATCAATTGCGAACGGAACTCTTGCAGGAAGCCATTCAGCTTTTAGAAACCCATCAGGTAGTAATCGGCCCCACGTTTGACGGCGGCTATTATTTGTTAGGGACAGATGATTTTGTCCCGGAACTTTTTGCCGGTAAAGCCTGGAGCACAGATCAGGTAACCAAGCAAACGTTGGAGGACGTAAACAGCTTGGGTTTATCCTGCCAATTACTAAAGCAATTACACGATGTGGACGAAGCAGAAGACTTGGAAGTAAACCGGATCAATATCTAACGGTAGTTCAGCATTTGTTTGTACTTGTTGGCCATCTCTTCCTGCGAAGCACCTTTGAGGTACATCCGTACAATCTTATAATTTGCTTTTTGTACACTAAGCCAACCATTGCTTTCATATTTTCTGGCAGAAACAAGCACCGCTTTTGGGATAATTTTGTATTTGCCTTTTTTGCGCGCCCGGGCACAAAATTCAAACTCTTCCATAATTTTCATCTCAGCATTAAACCCGCCTGTTTCTTTAAAAAGCTGATGGGTAATAAACACGGTTTGGTCGCCGCCCATACCAGCAAAAGTATCTAATCTGCTTAATAGGGAATTTATTTTCAGCAACCAACTTTTGCTGTCGTAAGCTGATAAAAACCGGCCAAGATCAAAGCCTGAAGCAATCGAATGAATTATATCCGTTAAATAAGTTTTGGGTGGTTTGCTATCGGCATGAACAAAATAAAGCAGGTCGCCTTTTGCCATCGATGCACCATAATTCATTTGCGTGGCACGCCCTTTTTTTGGGGACAATACTGTTTTTACCCCTGTTTTTTTTGCTGCTTCAAAAGTAGTGTCTGTACTGCCGCCATCAGAAACAATGATTTCCATTAAATTTTCATCGCCGTTTATTAATAAAAAATCAAGCAGGCTGCCAATATTTTCGGCTTCGTTATAAGTTGGGATAATAATACTTACGGTCATCTGCTCATTATTTGTTCAACTGCAAACTGAAATTTTACGTATGATTGTTTGTCTGATGTTAATTAAAATCAAAACGTTATGAAACTTAGGTTACTTCTTTTATCGATACTTTTTATACATTTTTCTATGGAGTCAAAGGCACAGCAAGTCAAATTAATTACGGTTGCCCAATTGGAAAACCGCTTTAAACAAGGCAAGGATACAACTTATGTGGTCAATTTCTGGGCTACCTGGTGCAAACCTTGTGTAAAAGAATTGCCTGAATTTGAAAAGTTTAAAAACGCACATCGGGACAAACCGGTAAAAGTGATATTGGTCAGCACTGATCTGAAATCAAAGTTAGAATCCGGCGTAAAACCTTTTGTTAAATCGCATAACCTGACGGGAGAAATTTATCTGCTAAACGAAGCACCATCATCTTACAATGAAAAAATTAATGCCGACTGGTCTGGTGCTTTGCCGGCAACACTGATCGTAAATTTAAAAACCGGCAAAAAGAAGTTCCACGAAGCTGCTTATACTTATGAAGAACTGGCAAAAGCGGTTAATGAAAACTAAAGGTTATTCTTCTCTGGTTGCATGAGCCAGTCTATCGTTTTGGCTACACCTTGTTTTAAAGGGGTAATGGTGTAACCCAATTCTTTTTCCGCTTTTGCAGAAGTAACAATCCAATCCTTATTGTATTTCCTGACAAAGGGCGGCGTGATCAGCGGCTGTTTCCCGAATAGTTTGGCCACGAGCAACTGCACCCGGGAAAGAAACAGCATTGCCGGCAAAGGGAATGGATACAGCTTTCTTTTATTTCCGGTCAGTTGGTTTACGAGGTTAAAAAACTCATTATAAGAAACATTTTCGCCGCCTAGAAGGTAACGTTCTGCCGGTTTTGCTTTTTCCATGGCAAGCATCAAACCATCCACAATATCATCGATAAATGCGTAATTACCAATGCTTTGCCCGTTGCCGGGCTTTATCTTCCACTTCCCCTGAAGGTACAATTTTAACAGCCTGGTAAACCCATTGCTTTCCGTCAGCAAGCCCGGGCCATACACGCGGCTGGGGTTTACAATAATTCCCCTGATGCCTTTTTTGTAATACTCCTGCATCAACTTTTCTGCTTTCACCTTACTTTTTTCATATAAAGTTTCAAGCTTTGGGTTGAGATTGGTGTATTCTGCAACCGGCTGCTGATCTGTTGAATTGCCCGCAACGCCTGCTGTGGAAGTAAACAGCACATTTTTGATTTTAAGTTGAAGGCAGCAATCCAAAACATTTTTCAGCCCGACTACATTTCTCTGATGGAAAGCGTCAGGGTTTTTATGCCAAACGGAAGCAAGGGCTGCTAAATGGTAAACCTGTCCACATCCATTCATGGCTTCCTGAATGGAAGTTTCATCCATAATATCACCTTTAAACAAAGTGATGTTATCGTGATCAAGTAACTTTTTGGCTTTTGCTGTATCCCTGACCAAAGCCTGTATTTGCTGTCCTTTTTCTGCTAATCGTAAAGACAGCCGCTGGCCGATGTATCCGGTTGCCCCGGTTATCAATATTTTCATTGATTGAAATATCTTTAACAGCAGCCTCCGCCATCATAAAAGAAGGTGGAAGCCGATAGAAAAATATCGGTACGGTTTAAAGCTGCCAGGTTTGCGGCTGTTTTATCACAAACCGCCAATGGCTGGTTGGGCAGCAATACATGGCCTTTCCCATCATCAAAATATTCCTTTTCACCGTAATAAATGGCAGCTTTTCCTGTAAATACGCAGGCTCCGTCTGCTGGCATCGGGTCTTTTATCGCACAAACTTCCACACTTTCGATGTATAAAAGTTCTTCAGTTGGATATTGTCCGGGTGCCAATATCCGGTAAGGACGCCTAGCGCGGACCTCTATCGTACCAAACCCAATTGCGGTGATCAAATCCAGATAATCCCGTAAAGTAAGCGAACCGGTAAGGCACAAAGCACGGAGGCGTTCGTCATTTCGCAACGTTTCGTTCATCGGCTGGTTACAAACCGGGTCAGACATCACCAAACGGCCTCCCGGTTTCAATACGCGGTAAATTTCTGCTAAAGCCTGTTTTAAATCTTCTTCCTTAAAAATATTAAACAGGCAGTTTTGACCGGCTACATCAATGGAATTATCTGCCAAAGGAAGGCTGAGTGCCGATCCTTTCCGCAGGTCTATAAATTCCTTTTTGAACCAAGGGTTTAGTTTTTCCGCCTGCAGCAGGTTGTTGGCACAGCTTTCCAGCATTTCGTCCACAATATCCACCCCAACCACGCCGCCATTATTTCTGTTGAAGTAAGAAAACTGCAGCAATTCCATCCCTCCGCCGATACCAACATAAAGGATTTTAGGGTTGTTCACCAGGTCCCGGGCACTCACGATCGAGCCGCAGCCATAGTTCATTTCCTGCATAATCCTGGGGATTTCCAAGCCCGGAAAAGCATTTATAGGAGTTGTGGTGCAGCAAAGCCCAACATCGGGCTTTAAAGCAGCAGCACGATAAACATCTGCTGCTGTTTGTAAATAGTTGTCCATTAAAAATTATTTTTTGTTGAGATACGGAGACAAGTAATATTAAGCTTTCTGTTTGAAAAATTAACAATAATTTGTTTAAACTTATTTTCTGGTTGTGATTTTTGTATGATGCTTCTTTTAGCATATAAAAAACAAGGTCATCCCCCTTGCCCCCTTCAAAGGGGGAACCTGCAACCGAATCTGCCAAAACCTACCCCGTGCGTTAGAAAGATAGCTGCCATATTTCCCCCTTTTTTGAAGGGGGGTTAGGGGGATGGTTTTATTCTTATCTGATAAAGTTCTTTCCTGAAATAAAAGTTTAAACAATTTCAATAAACTAAAGTGTTGATTTTGTTTTGAAAGAGAAAGGTTTATTGTTTTTCCTTTAACCAAATCCCTCACAAACTACCGATCGGTTTGTTAAGGATTTTATGTTCATAAAAACAGCATTCCTTTTTCCGTTGATTTTTATTGTTTTTGCGGCTTGTTCCCAACCTAAAACACAGCAGCAAAACCAGGTTTACAGTAATAAAACCGCAGACCCGGACGGCACCGGAAAAGTATATTTCGGACGGGAAATTGCTGCCGTGATGGGTGCGGCAGGAGCGGGTTGGCTGGAGCGCAACAACCGGCAGCAGGAAGAAAATACAGCTTTGGCAATCAGTAAAATGCCTTTGGCCGCATCTTCTGTTGTGGCTGATATTGGTGCCGGGACAGGTTATTACACTTTTCGCATCGCCAAAAAAGTACCGCAAGGGAAAGTTTATGCTGTGGAATTGCAGGATGAATTCATCACTTACCTCAACCAAAAGAAAAAGGAAACAGGACAGCAAAATGTTCAGGTGATTAAAGGGACGGCAACTTCTCCAAACCTTCCGGATGCTTCTGTGGACTTGGCTTTTATGGTGGATGTTTACCACGAATTATTGTATCCGCACGAGGTTTTGCAGGCCTTGCGCAAAGCATTAAAACCCGGCGGAAAATTATTGTTGCTGGAATACCGGGCAGAAGACCCGAAGATTGAAATCAAGGAACTGCACAAAATGTCGGTCGCACAAGCCAATAAAGAGCTGGCTGCCAACGGTTTTAAATTAGCGCAGCGAAATGAACTGCTGCCGATACAGCATTTTCTGCTTTACCAAAAAGTGGATTGATGAAAGCAGCAATGCTTCTTTTATCACCTAAAAGTTGGCAACAAATTTATCCATATCAATCAAAATCAAATCTAAATTTCAATTTTTATGAATTACAGAAGATTTAAAAACATACAATTGGCCGAAGTTGGACTCGGGACCTGGCAGTTGGGCAATGCCGATTGGGGAAATTTGGACGAAGAAGAAGCGATGCAGATTTTACAAACTTATGTGGATGCCGGCGGAAATTTTATTGATACCGCAGATGTTTACGGCATGGGCACCAGTGAAAAGATCATCGGGAAATTTTTGAAAACCCAAACAAAAGACCTGTTTATAGCTACCAAATTAGGCCGTCGTTCTGATGGGCCAAACGGCTGGCCGCAAAATTTTTCGTACGATTTGATGCGGAAACAAGTGGAAAATTCTTTATCACATCTTGGGCAATCACATCTGTTTTTAGAGCAATTGCATTGTATCCCAACCGAAGAAATGCGTGCCGGAAAAGTTTTTAATTACTTGCGCCATTTAAAGAATGAAGGTTTGATCCAGAACTGGGGCGCAAGTGTAGAAACTTCGGAAGAAGCATTGATTTGTTTGGAGCAGGAAGGGTTGGCTTCACTGCAAATTATTTTTAACGTGTTCCGGCAACATGTGGCTGATGAAATATTTGAAAAAGCTGCAGCAAAAGGCGTGGCCATCATCGTTCGTGTGCCTTTGGCCAGTGGTTTGCTGACTGGAAAGTTTGATGAAAACACCAAATTCGGCGAGAAAGACCACCGCAATTTTAATGCTGACGGAGAAGCTTTTAACGCCGGCGAAACTTTTTCCGGGATCGGGTTTAACCAAGGCATCAAGCTTTCCAAAGAAATAAAAAACCTGTTCCCGGCCGGCCGGATGGCGCAATGGGCCATCCGCTGGATTTTGGACCATCCGCAGGTAACAACTGTTATTCCGGGCGCCTCCAAAGTTGCGCAGGTAGAAAGCAATGTTGCCGCATCTGCCTTATCGCCTTTACCGCAAGAAACACATCAGCAGTTGCGGGAACTGTATGATAAGGAAATCTATCATTCTATCCGCGGACATTTTTAGGTTTTGCTGTCAAATCCTTTAACGTCTGCCTGCACACACTGTTGTTGTTTTTGACCGTGCTTTTGTCCAGAAAGGCCACCATATCTTTATACGCTTTTTAAGTAAGTAAAAAAGCCAACACGTTTTAAACCAACATCAATTCCTTGCTAACGGGCCGGCAAACCCTAATTTCTATTTGATGCCACAGTTCAAAACAAGCGGTAAAGGTTCAATCGACCGATAAGCCTTTATGCTTGCAAATGACGATAATGCGTCTTTACCGTTGTTGGCTTTTCCCACAAAAATCACACTTGTCAACAAAGAAAAAGAATCAAAAAGAAAATCTTTAACAATAATAATAACTGTTTTTTTGTGCCTGGCTAATCTAAAGGAAATGACAAAAGATAAAGTTATGCGTTTAAGCATCAGTAAAAATCAAAACAGCGGCGGGCCCCCGGAAACTTTTTAGAATCCTGGTCGCGTTTGGGCAAAGTGGTTTCGTAACCTAAGCTGCCTTCTGTAGTACCGGTAGAATTGGTGTAGTTTACTTTAGAATAATTGGCATCGTGGCTCATGCCAAAACGGAATTTTTCGCCGCCTTCCCGGTTGATGAACAGATCAAAAATCAACGTTAAAACAAAAGCTTCCTGCCCGGTATTTCCGCTGGAACGATACCACAGGCCAGCATTGACACTGCGGTTTTTGTATTGGATGCCGGCATTAAAAGAACTTACTTTTGCCTGATTGTACATCACTACGGAAGGGATAACATACGAACCGTCTTCGTCATCTTCATTACCGTAACTATCAAGCGGCAAACGGTAACTCACATGCAAAACCGAACGCATTGGCAATACTGCTTTTGCACCGGTCAGAGATTCATTTGGCCGGTTGATATGCTGCAGTGCACCGCCCAGCAGCAGCCGGTTTAGGGTAAGGGAAACGCCGGCACCCGAATCAAAATAGTATTTATTGTTGAAGGCAGGAGCTTCTGCGGAAGTGTTTTGGCCGGGGATTATCCCGATATTTTGGTCGAGCTGGTCATCAAAAATAAGCTTGCTCCAGTCGATCACCCGGTTGGTAACGCCGCCCTGCAAACCAAACGACAGCACAAAATCATCGGAGCCAACGCTGTAAGAATACAAGCCGGAAATATTGTTTTTGGTAAGATAGGCCGACCCTTCGGCAGAACGCGTGAACATCAAACCCAAACCTCCGCCAAACTTGGGCACATTGTAATCCAGCGATGCGGTGAGATAGGAGAGTGTGCCCGGAAGCGAAGCCCATTGGTTGCGATAGATCAGGTTCATGCGTAAATCACCCTGAAACTGCCCGTTTAACGCCGGGTTGAGGTACAAAGGCGAATTGAAAAACTGGGAATACATGTGGTCCTGTGCATTGCTTTTGGGGTGATTTAAAAAAATGCACAGTAAAAGAAGTATCCCTGCCTTTTTCATTTTTCTTCCTGAGGTACAAAAACCGTTTAGCGGCTAACCCAATTTTGTACGACAGAAAAAAGGAATAGTTACCCGGACTTTATGCACATAAAAGAAGCATCTCAGCCAAAAAATAAATAAGAAAGCAGGATGGCAGCCATTACGCCGGCAAAGTCAGCAATCAGGCCGGCGGGAATAGCATAGCGCGTTTTTTTAATTCCAACGGAACCAAAATACAAAGCCACAATGTAAAAAGTAGTATCGGCCGAACCGTACAACACGCTGGACAGGTGGCCGATAAAACTATCCGTGCCGAAGTGCCGCATGTTGTCCAGCATCATAGCCCGCGAGCCTGCGCCGCTTAAAGGCCGCATAAAACCAATCGGCAGCACTTCTGTAAAACGGGTATCGATATGAAGATGGCCAAACCCCCATTTAAACACATCCACCAGATAACCCAGCGCACCGGAAGCACGGAAAACGCTGATGGCAGCCAGCATGGCCACCAAATAAGGGATAATCCGGAAAGAAGTTTCCAGGCCGCCTTTGGCACCTTCAATAAAAACCTCGAACACATTGATTTTTTTGCGCAGTGCACCCAGGATAAACAAAACCGGAATGGCCAGCAAAATCAAATTGCTGGCTACTTTGGATACTTCGCTGATCTGCTGTTTATCCAGATAAAGCTTAAAATAAGCAACCAAAGCCGCTAAGATTAAGGTGATCCCGCCCAACCATCCAATCACTACGCTGTCCCAGAGTTTCAGTTTCTGCTTGTAGGCAACAGCCAGCAGCCCGGCCAGTGTAGCCACGTAAGTTGCAATGATGCAGGGAATAAAAATATCCGTCGGATCATGCGCACCTAAAATGGCACGTTGGGCGATGATGGAAATCGGAAGGATCGTTAAGCCTGAAGCGTGCAGCACCAGAAACATAATTTCTGCATTGGAAGCGGTATCTTTTTGCGGGTTCAGCTCGTGCAGGCTTTCCATGGCTTTTAAACCAAGCGGCGTTGCGGCATTGTCCAAACCTAAAAGATTGGCAGAAAAGTTCATCATCATGGCTCCGTTTGCGGGATGGTTTTTAGGGACTTCCGGGAACAAACGATGAAAGAACGGACCCACCAAACGGGACAGAAAGTTGATGGCCCCGGCTTTTTCACCAATCTTCATAATGCCAAGCCAGAAAGCCATTGTTCCAATCAGCGGCAGTGCAATATCCATCACGGACGATTTGGTAGAATCGAAAATACCATCCACCAGCATTTTAAAAACTTCGGTATCGCCCAGAAAAATCAGCTTGACCAGCGCAATAAAAAAAGCAATGATAAAAAAAGCAACCCAAACGTAATTTAATGCCATAAGCGTATGATGGAATTTTGGGTTTGAAGATAGTAGAAATTGGGAAGATTTGCAGATAATAAAATGGTGTCTGCGGTTTTAACCAATCATTAATATATTCGTACAAAAAGATGATTGCTAACGCAGATTCTTCGAATTATACCGATGAACAGGGTTTGATCGATGTGGTACTGATGGAGTGATTTAGAGGATCGCAGATCCTCAGCTCAAAGGACGGGATTGCAAATCCCGACCAGCCAGGGTCGATAGGGATCGATTTTCTGTTACAAAATGGGGTAAAAATCAATATGGGAAATCGGTTCCTGTTGAATATAGAGGTGGTAGAGGAGCTGAAGTAAGTGTTGATTTCGCACATGATCGTAATGGACCTGATGCACCACATATAGGTTGGCAAACTGAAGGTAAAGGAGAGAATCAGAAAGTTGGACACATCATACTGGATGAAGTGCCAACAGGAAGGCCTCAAAAAAAACCATAGAAAAGACAGATAAGAGAATGAGTTATATTACAAATAGTGAAGAAGTTAGCGATGCAATAAAACTGTTAGGTTTAGATGCAAAGCAAATATCTTTAGAAAAGAAAAGCGTTGTATTTGAAAAAGTAATTAAAAAGTTTATTAAAAACAACAAATATTACTATCCGCTATGGGAAAATATGCATTATAGTAAGGGTATTAGATATCAATTTGCATGGAAACTATTTAGTAAAATGCTAAAAGGGAAAGAGGTTGTTTTATTCTTTGATTTTGATGATGATAAAAACATGTTTTTGTTTGTAGATGGAGGTGTATTGACTGATGTCTTTGCAAATTGTTTTCGATTCACTTTCTATATAACTAATATAGAAAATACATTCCTTTTAGCTTACAACGATCATGATTATCTAATAGCTTCTGGGGAAGCTATTAGATGGATAGAAGATATGGAACTGCTATAAGCTCTGCATAAGATACAGGTCTTTAAAAAAGGCTTACTTTTTCAGCATCCCGCTGGTCGGGATTTGCAATCCCGTCCTGTGAGCTGGGGATTTCTAATCCTAATTTAAGCAGGTACTGACACGAGGAGATGCTTCTTTTACAGGTATAAAATGCCGCTGGTCGGGATTTGCAATCCCGTCCTGTGAGTTGGGGATTTCTAATCCCAATTAAGCAGGTACTGGCACGGGGATGCTTCTTTTACAGGTATAAATTTAGTGTGGTAAAATGGATAACTAAAGACAGGATTTGTATGAGCTTGATAAATAAACCGCCATGCTCGCCGCTGGTCGGGATTTGCAATCCCGTCCTACGAGTTGGGGATTTCTAATCCCAATTAAGCAGGTACTGGCACGGAGATGCTTCTTTTACAGGTATAAATTTAGTGTGATAAAATGGATAACTAAAGACAGGATTTGTATGAGCTTGATAAATAAACCTTCCGCTGGTCGTAATTTGCAATCCCGTCCTGTGAGCTGGGGACTTCTAGTCCTAATTTAAGCAGGTACTGGCACGGGGATGCTTCTTTTACAGGTATAAATTTAGTGTGATAAAATGGATAACTAAAGACAGGGTTTGTATGGGCTTGATAAATAAACCGCCGTGCTTCTTTTACGGGCATAAAATGGGGTACAACGCCAAACATCGACAACAAAATTTGTAAGGGCATTATCAAAACTTACAACTTGAGCGGCTATGCAGGTAACAAAGCAGGTGCAACGCAGGTTTGGAGGATCAGAGATCCCCAGCTCATAGGACGGGATTGCAAATCCCGACCAGCTGGCAAACCATATAAAAGCAGATAGGACATGCTTTTAACGTATAAAATCTTTGTGCAACGATCAACCTTGGCCTGACTGGCCAGCTTGCTTAATTCTTCATCCGGGATCAGGTCAAGAAGTGGCTTTACACTTACCCTATTACCAGATTGTTTTGCCTTCGTCATGCCTAAAACTACAAATCTTCATCTTGTATTTGTTCGGTTAATTTCTTCCGAACACTCGGGATTTATAATCCCAATTAAACAGGTTTCAACACGAGAATGCTTCTTTCAACCCAAAATCATGTAAAAAGCATTTAAAATCCTGTAAACCATTCACCAAAGCCAATACCTATTTTTGCATGATAAAAACAGTATCGTGCAAAAAAACACCATTCATAAAATATATCCGGTAACCGGCATGAGCTGTGCCTCCTGCACGATGAGCGTAGAAACAATCGCGGCCTCGGTGCCGAGCGTACAGCAGGCCAGCGTTAATTTTGCTACGCAGGCGTTGGATGTTTACTTCAATCCGCAGCAAACAGATCAGCAGCAAATACAAAAAGCCGTACAAAATGTGGGTTATGATTTGATTATAGCTGAAGACGATGCTTTTGAGTAGCAGGAAGAACAACAGGAAAAAGCGTTGACACAGCTTTAAAAACAAACTTTAGGTGCTGTTTTGCTTACTGTTCCGGTTGTGTTGCTGGATATGGTTTTGATGGATTGGAAACCCGCCAATTGGATCATGCTGATCTTAACTTCTGTTGTTTTATTTGTTTTTGGGAAACGGTTTTTTGTAAATGCCTGGAAACAGGCGCAACATGGCCATGCCAACATGGATTCGCTCGTTGCCATCAGTACCGGCGTGGCGTATTTGTTCAGTCTGTTTAATACTATCGATCTCCTTCGGGAAAGGCTGAACTGGTTAAAAAATTGCAGCAGGAAGGGAAAGTTGTGGCGATGGCCGACGATGGCATCAACGATGCGGAAGCTTTGGCAACGGCAGACGGACCGGTGGCGATGGGTTTAGGTTCTGATATTGCGATGGAAACGGCACGGATCACGCTGGTTTCCTCCAATATATCCTTGTTGCCGGAAGTTTTCAAGCTGTCGGCACAAACGATCCGTACCATCCGTCAAAATCTTTTTTGGGCTTTTATCTACAATATCATCGCAATTCCGGTTGCCGCTGGCGCATTGTATCCAGTTTGGGGCATCCATCTCGACCCAATGTTTGCCGGTGCGGCGATGGCTTTGAGTTCTGTTTCCGTAGTAACAAACAGTTTGCTTATCAAATGGAGAGACTGATTTTATACCGATAAAAACAGCATCAGCATCAAGCTTTAATACCTGATCAGGTAGTATTTGTCCAGCGTTTCCGCACGCTTTTTATACCAGATGAAATCCTTTAAAATGCTTTCGTTTGGATAGTTTTCAAACGTTTTCAAAATGATGACCGAATGGTTTTGCTGCAATTTTTTTAAGTTAATTTCATCGGTATAAACTATTTTTTGTGTAGATACCGAGTATTTCAATTCAGCTTTGGATAGCAATTGCGCAGGCTGGCTGCAGTAAAACTGGAAAGCGTTGTTCAGGCTGTCCATTACAAAAACCGGTTTTTGCGCAAGGTTTTGGTTGATATATTTTGGTGCCTGTACATCAGCTTTGTAAGTGGTCAGTAAGGGATAAAAAATGGTGTTGAGGTAAAAATTGACAAACAACGTAGCGCAGCAGGAAAGCAAAAACAGGAACCGGAAACCGGAAGTTTTTCTGCGGAGATAAAAAATCAGGATTCCGAGGAGGAGGATTTCTGTTACAAATAAAACTATTTTCCCCGGGTTCAAAAAATATTGAAATACCGGAACGGCCAGCAATAAAACGGCAATTTGTAGATACTGAGCGATTTTGAAGTATCGAAAAGTTTTTGCTGAAAGGGGTTTGTTCCAGGCAGCCGCGGTGATAATCGCAAAAAACGGAAAAATAATATTGGTATAAAACGGCAACTGAAACCCGGAAAGCGAAAAGATCAGCCACATAGTCAATGCGCCAATAAGAGTATAATATTCAGTTAGTTGCTGTTTTTGCAACATCTTTTTTAGGTTAATAAAAACAGCATAGATCAGCATAAAAAACCAGGGTGCAAAAGCCCAAATCAGTGTGTGGACATAAAAAAATATACTTCCGGATTTGCGCGTGATCGGCCCGGAATTAATAAAGCGGCCAAATTGGCTATCCCACAAAAACCAATGAATACCGGAAATATACGTGTTTTGAAAAGTATTTTTCCCGGTCTGGCTATCAAACTGTATGTACAAACTATAAATTTCCGGCAGGATAAAAACCGCAGTCAGGACGATGGAAAGCAGCCATTTCAAACGAAAAATTTCTGCATAACGTTTTTTCAAAATCAGTTCTCCGACAACGCCGGCCCCGATAGGGACGAGGGCGAAAATCCCTTTTGTCATCACCGCACAACTGGCAAATAAAGCGGCTATGATCAAATTTATCCAGCTAAACCTTTTTTCAAGCAAATAGAAATGGTAAACGCTGCCGATAATCAAACCCATTAAATATGGTTCGGCGCGTACATCCATGTCAGACATGTAGATATGTTGTGCCGAAACCAGGATCAAAACGGCCATGCAAGCGGTTTGATCACCATAATTTTTTCGGGCGAACAGATAAGTATAAACCGCCGATATCAGGAAAAACAACAAGGCCGGCAGCTTGTAGCTCCAAGTTGATGTGCCGAATATTTTGAAGCTTAAAGCAACCATCCAAAACGGAAAATGCGGTTTGTCCAACCAGTCTTTTCCGTAAGAAAAAAGTTCCCAATAGTTGCCGTGCAGCACCATATTTTTGGCCAAAGCTGCGTACAGCCCGGGATCGTCGGTAAAAAACGGAACATTAATGCCTGAAAAATGAACAGCCAACGCCAGCAGCAAAACTAATATCCAAGGAAAACCCCTTTTGAAATTCATCGGCATACAGTTAAACCAGTAGGAAATATTTGCAATAATAAGGCGGTAAAGAAAGCATTAATCTTGTACTATTGTTATCGGGTCAAACCTTTGATGAACTGCAAATATGCCAAATAATTACGATGCTGCTGCCTGGTTTTATGACGAGCTTGCCCAATTGGTTTTTGGTAAAGCGTTGGTTCGGGCGCAGCGTTTTTTAGTGAAATCAATTTGTGTAAATGATCAAATTTTGGTTGTAGGCGGCGGGACCGGCTGGATATTGGAGGAAATCGCCAGCGTGCAAGCTTCTACCTTAAAAATTACTTATGTGGAAATTTCCGGTAGAATGATCAGTCTGTCCAAAAAGAGAAATTATGGGCTAAACGAAGTATGCTTCGTGCATCAGTCCATTGAAGATTATGTACTTACGCAACAATATGATGTGATCCTAACGCCTTTTCTATTTGATAATTTTTCTGAAAAACGGATCCGTTCTGTTTTCCACCAATTGCATCAAAGCTTAAAACCCGGCAGCTGGTGGCTGTTGTGCGGTTTTCAAATCCAACAGGATTATAAAAGCATTTGGCAAAAGGTTTTACTGCAAACCATGTACTGGTTTTTTGGCTGGCTTTGCAGTGTGGAAACCAATAAGCTAATCAAAATGAACAGTTATTTTGATCAGGAAAATTATGTTTTGCAGGAGGAAAAAACCTTTTACCAAGGCTTTATCATTTCGCAGGTTTACCGGAAACAGACAGATTTTTAGGTGGTAAAAGAAGTATGGTTTGAACCTTTAACAGCTTCCTTTTCTTTAAAAAGTGCGAAGCTTAGGCTAAATTAAACTAACCACTTTCACGATAGTCTGCGATGTATAAATTAAGCTGAAAATGAAAAAGTTACTTTTTTTATCTGCCCTGATTGCCGGAAGTTTAACCATCCATACTGCTGATGCACAAGTAGGAATCCACTTAAACTTGAACTTAGGCCCAAGACCGGTTTATGCACCGGCACCGCAACCTGTGGAGGATGAATATTATTACCTGCCGGATGCCGAAGCTTATTATTCTATGCCGGAGCATGTTTATTATTATCAGAATGAAGGCCGCTGGGTTTCTGCCCCGCGCTTGGAAGGACGGTTCCATGACTACGATTACAGCCGGATGCGGCATTTTGCGGTGAATGAGCCAAGGCCATATTTAAGGAATGATTATTACCGCGAACGTTATCATAACCAACAATTTGCTGCCCGTGATAACCGCGAATTCAGGGACCCGCATTTTTGACGGCCCGCATGATAGAGGTGATTATGGCAGGAATGACCATCACTTTGATTCCTGGAACCAAAACCAACGCTATCAAAATCACGATGACAGAGGCAGACACGATGACCGCGGCGGCAGACAGAACAATTATTCCAGATATTAAAACTTAATTTTTGCCTATAAAAAAAGCTATCCCAAAGTACGGGGTAGCTTTTTTTGTGTCAGACAGGCCTAATCCTAAAATAGCTGTACAGAAAAATTGTTAAGGGGGGTACGCCATTTTCCTGAATTGTACTTTTATTTGTTATTAGCGCAGTATTACGGTTTCAAAACCAGACAAAAAAAGAAGCACTAATAATTAATCACTTGTTCCTCTAATGCTCCCGGAATTGCCCGCCACTGATATTTCTGGTTGCGCAACTGCGGTTCAAAACCGGCTTCTGTAATCGCGTCCTGGATTCCTTTTGCAGTAAAACGATGTGGTGCGCCTGCTGCTGAAACAACATTTTCTTCAATCATGATCGACCCAAAATCATTGGCACCGGCCTGTAGGCATATTTGTGCAACCTGTTTACCAACTGTCAGCCAGGAAGCCTGAATATTTTTGATGTTCGGCAGCATGATCCGGCTCAAAGCGATCATCCGTATATATTCATTTCCGCTTACATTGTTGGTGATGCCACGGACTTTTCGCAATAAAGTTCCGTCATCCTGAAAAGGCCATGGAATAAAGGCCACAAAGCCATAAGCATCAGCAGGTTTTTCGGCTTGTACTTCGCGGATCCAAACCAAATGCTCAAAACGTTCTTCCAGGGTTTCTACATGGCCAAACATCATCGTTGCCGAGCTTGGTAAATTTAACTGGTGTGCGGTACGCATCACATCCAGCCATTCTTTTCCGCCGCATTTTCCTTTTGATATTAACCGGCGGACCCGATCGTTCAAAATCTCTGCGCCTGCTCCCGGCAAAGAATCCAAGCCTGCTTCTTTTAAGGCAGATAAAACTTCATAATGACTTAATTTATCTAATTTGGCAATGTGTGCAATTTCGGGCGGACCTAAAGAATGCAGTTTTAAATCAGGATAAAGTTGTTTCAGTTGAGAAAAAAGATCAACATAAAACTGTAAACCCAGATCCGGATGATGACCGCCCTGCAGCAGCAACTGATCACCGCCCAGACGAAAAGTTTCTTCAATCTTTTGTTTATAAGTTGATAGGTCAGTAATATAGCTGTCTTCGTGTCCCGGCCTCCGAAAAAAATTACAGAACTTACAATTGGCAATGCAAACGTTGGTCGTGTTGACGTTGCGGTCTATCTGCCAGGTAACTTTGCCATGCGGCACTTGGATTTTCCGCAACTCATTGGCCGTAAACATCAGTTCAGCGGTTGAAGCATTGTTGTAAAGAAAAAGGCCTTCTTCAATCGTCAGAAATTCAAACTGAAGGGCGCGGTCTAACAGTTCTGCTGTATTCATACAGTAAAGATAGGAGATGGTATTGATATTAAATAAATGCTGAATTAAACTTACAATTTGGTGGAGAAGGAGAGCGGCATCAGCTTCAGCTTAAAACACAACATCAATTTTTAAGTGATAAAAGAAGCATCCCGTTGCCATCCTGAACTTGTTTCAGCGTCCCTCTTGCATGATCGCAACCTTTATAATTATATGCCGAAACAAGTACGGCATGACAGAAATATAATACCAATTTTTGGGTGATAAAAGAAGCATACCGTTTTAAGCTGATACCCCAAACCTGTTACCTCAAACCCTCACCGGATCATCACGCCAGGCTTGTTCAAAACCGGCAAACGGATAAAGTTGGATTCAACAATGCTCTCCGGCAGGAATATAAATTTCTTGTCATAAATCTGTCCGTTTACATAATAACTCAGCCAGTATTCATTGGCAAGGCCAAAAGTTTCTTCGTCAATAGGTTCGATCAAGGCAAAATCCTGGGCCGCAACTTTAGGGAAAGCGTGGCGTAAAGTAGAAGTTTTTACCTCTTCGCCGTCTTTGTGGCCGTATCCTCGCGAAGTGACCAGCGCGTTTTCAAGTTCCTGATTTTTCAGGTTGATCAGATAAACATACCAAACCTTGCTTTCCGGGCTTTCACTTTCCAATGCTACTGCAATGGCAACGTCTTCAACTTTGTTTTGAGGGAGGTCTTTTAACATTTAATACTAAAAACTAAACCTGTTTAAATAATGCAAACAAGGTTAAATTATTTCTTTTTAGCGAATTTTTTGACTGGCTTTTTAGGTTCTTTTTCTGCCGTTTCTACCAATGCTTTGCAATCTGCGTAAGAAAGTTCTTCCGGTTCTTTTCCTTTTGGGATTTTTACATTAAGCTTTCCGAACTTAATATACGGGCCCCAGCGGCCATTTTCTATCCGCATGGCTTCATCTTCCGTAAAAGTTTTGATCAGTTTTTCTGCATCCGCCTTGCGCTTGTTTTCAATAATTTCTATCCCAAGTTTTTCATCGGCATCCAAAGGGTCAATTCCTTTTGGGAGCGAATAAAACATGCTGTTGTGGCGGATGTAGGGGCCAAACTTCCCAATGGCTACCGTCATTTCCTTGTCTTCAAAAACACCAATCTTTTTTGGGAGTTTAAACAATTCCAATGCTTCTTCCAGCGTAATCGTCTCGATCATTTGCCCTGTGCGCAAGCTGGCATAAGCCGGTTTTTCTTCACCTTCTACCGCTTCGCCAATCTGTACAAACGGACCGTAGCGGCCAATCCGTACCGACATTTTTTTTCCGCTTTTCGGGTCGATGCCCAATTCCCGCTCACCACTCGCCCTATCGGCCGTTTTGATCGTTTCTTCTACTTCCTGATGAAAAGGGTCATAAAACTTTTTGAGCATTTTAGTCCAGTCTTCCAAACCTTGCGCAATTTCGTCAAACTGCTTTTCAACCCCTGCCGTAAAATGAAAATCTACAATGCCATTAAAATGCTGCACCAAAAAATCGTTTACTACGGCACCAATATCTGTCGGGAATAATTTTGATTTTTCGGCACCGGTTATTTCAGATTTTTGCTCTTTGACCACTTTTTTATTCAGCAGTGTCAACACAAAATAATTTCGGGTTTTGCCTTCGCGGTCTTCTTTCACCACATAACCACGATTTTGTATGGTAGAAATAGTAGGCGCGTAAGTGGATGGCCGGCCGATGCCCAGCTCTTCCAGTTTTTTCACCAGGGTAGCTTCCGTATTTCTTGCCGGCGGCCGGCTGAAACGTTCTGTTGCGTTCAAATCCCGCAGGTTTAGCTGTTGGCCTTTTGTCATGGGCGGCAAAATTGCATTGTCGCTGCTGTCATCGGTTTTGTTTTCCTCTTCTTCATCGGAAGATTCTAAGTAAACCTTCAAAAATCCATCAAACTTCAACACTTCGCCATTGGCCACCAACTCTTCTTTTCGGGTTGATATACTGATTTTAGCAGTCGTTTTTTCAAATATTGCTTCACTCATCTGCGAAGCAATGGCACGTTTCCAGATCAGTTCGTACAAACGGATTTCTGCCGGATCACCTTCAGTAGAGTGATGGTTGAAATAAGTTGGACGGATAGCTTCGTGCGCTTCCTGTGCGCCGGCAGATTTAGTTTTATATTTTCGGAACTGATAATATTTGTCTCCGTAAGCAGAGTTGATTTCTTTTGATGCCGCCTCCAAAGCAGTGTCCGATAAGTTGACAGAATCGGTACGCATATAAGTGATTTTTCCTGCTTCGTACAAACGCTGTGCTAAAGTCATCGTCCTGGAAACTGAATAACCTAATTTCCGGCTGGCTTCCTGCTGCAAAGTAGAAGTGGTAAAAGGTGCTGACGGCGAACGTTTGGATGGTTTGGTTTCTAAACTGCTGACCTTAAAAACAGCTTCAATACAATCATTCAAAAACTTTTCGGCATCGCTTTGCTGGATAAAACGCGCAGGCAGTTCTGCTTTAAATACTTCCTTGTTTTTTCCGGTGGTAAAAACAGCAATCACGCGGTAGGCTGCTTCCGGTTTAAATTTATTGATTTCGCGTTCGCGCTCCACAATTAACCGCACGGCTACAGATTGCACCCGCCCGGCAGAAAGCGATGGTTTGATCTTTTTCCAAAGCACGGGCGAAAGCTCAAAACCTACTAAACGGTCTAAAACACGGCGCGCCTGCTGTGCATTTACCAAATTGTAATCTATTTTCCGGGGAGATTCAATCGCTTTTAAAATGGCCGGTTTGGTAATTTCATGAAAAACGATCCGCCGGGTATTGGCATCTTTTAAATCCAAAGTTTCAAATAAATGCCAGGAAATGGCTTCTCCTTCCCGGTCTTCATCAGAAGCAAGCCAAACAATATCTGCTTTTTTTGCTAATTTTTTTAATTCGCTTACTACCTGTTTCTTATCCGCAGGTACTTCATATTTTTGCTTAAATCCGTTGGCAATATCAATGGCATCGTCGGATTTTACTAAATCCCGGATATGGCCATAGCTTGATTTCACCGTAAAATCTTTTCCCAAATATCCTTCAATTGTTTTGGCTTTTGCCGGTGATTCTACTATCAGTAAATTTTTTGCCATTAAAACCTGTTAATTTTTGCAAAGAAAACACAAAGAAAACCAAAAACACAATGTTTGTTGGCTATATTATTTAGCCAACAAAACTTTTTTATATAAAATATAGCGCTAAAAGAAGTATGCAGCAAATAACTGTTCAAATTAAAAACCCACCGCCCAGCAAATCGTTTCCTTCATAAAAAACAGCGGACTGTCCGGGCGCAATCCCCGAAACCTGATGATGAAAACCGATCTTTAAATGATCGTTCATTTGCGTAACCGTACTTAAAGCACCTTGGTCTTTATAACGGATTTTCGTAACCGCTTCAATACCGTTTTGCAGGTTATCGTATTTGACCAGGTTAAAATCCCGGACCCAGGCCTCGCTGCTTTCCAGATCTGCCTGTTCCCCCAAAACCACCGTGTTTGTATTTGGGTCGATTTTAGTGACAAACATCGGCTTGCCCAAAGCAATACCAAGGCCTTTTCGCTGGCCGATGGTATAAAAAGGATAGCCCTGATGCGTGCCAACGACTGTTCCATCATTTAAAATAAAATTTCCGCCTGCAACCCTTTCTTCCAAATCCTCTACCTGATGTTTCAAAAAAGCGCGGTAATCATTGTCTGGTACAAAGCAAATTTCGTAGCTTTCGCTTTTGCCGGCCAATTCTAATTGCCCCATTTCCACCGCCATGTTTTTAATTTCCACTTTGGTAAAAGAACCCAAGGGAAAATGGGTGCGGGCCAGGTTTTTTTGAGAAACACCCCACAAAACGTACGACTGGTCTTTGTGTTCGTCGCGGCCTTTAGAAATGACATAACGCTCGTTTTCCTGCCGGATGTTGGCATAATGGCCGGTTGCTATCAGTTCGCAATCCAATTTATCGGCCCTTTTCAGCAGGGCTTCCCATTTAATATGAGTGTTGCAAAGCACGCAAGGGTTTGGCGTGCGGCCGGCCAGATATTCATCTATAAAATTATTGATGACAGAACCTCCAAACTCACTTCGGATATCCAGAATATAATGCGGAAAACCATAACCCACAGCAAGCGAACGGGCATCGTTGATACTGTCCAGACTGCAACAGCCGGTTTCTTTGGAACTGGAGCCGGAGGAAGCGTAATCCCAGGTTTTCATGGTTAGGCCGATCACTTCGTAGCCCTGCTCGTGCAGCATTACTGCCGCTACAGAACTATCCACACCGCCGCTCATAGCTACTAATATTCTTCCGTGCTTGCTCATTTGTGATTAAAGCTCAAAGGTAATATTTGAACTTTGTATATAAAAAGAGTATGGGTCAGGCTTAGGTAAATACTAGGGTAGGGTTTTTTGGGTTTGGATCACAAAAAGCAATGCTTCTTTTATCACCATAAATTCTATTCCCCCTTTAGTTTTACATTGCTAAACCTAAACCTAAATTTATAGTGCTAAAAGAAGTATTGGAAAAATTATGGTTTGGCCAAAAGATTTTGAAGCTTCAATCATGACAAAAATTTGCATTGATGGGCTTCAGAATAAATTAATATTTTAAATTTTTCGATTTATAAAAATTTTGTAAAACTAATTTCTACTTTAGCCTCCACAACCGATTATTCTATTTAATTTTTCTGATTTATGGCGAGCAACGTATATGATGCAATTGTTATTGGTTCCGGTATTTCTGGTGGATGGGCGGCAAAAGAACTTACGGAGAAAGGGCTGAAAACAATCCTTTTAGAGCGCGGTAGAAATATTGAGCACATTAAAGATTATGTAAATGCCAACAAAGCCCCTTGGGAATTTCCGCACCGCGGAGGCAAAACCCAGGAAATGATCAAAGATTATCCGGTTTTAAGCAGAGATTATACGCTTAATGAAATGAACCTGGATTTCTGGACAAATGAAAAAGAGAGCCCTTATGTAGAAACAAAGCCGTTCGACTGGTTTCGCGGTTATCACGTGGGCGGCCGTTCTTTAATGTGGGGCCGGCAATCTTATCGCTGGGCAGATACCGATTTTGAAGCCAATTTACGTGATGGAATTGGAGTAGACTGGCCTATTCGTTATAAAGATTTGGATAAATGGTATGGTTATGCAGAGCGGTTTGCTGGTATATCTGGTAACCGGGATGGACTGGCTATATTGCCCGATGGAGATTTTATGCCTGCAATGGAACTCAATGTAGTTGAAAAAGATGTTGCAGCGCGGTTAAAACAACATTATAAAGGCCTGCGGCCTATGATTATTGGCCGTACTGCAAATATTACAGTACCACATAATAATCGTACAAATTGTCAATACCGAAATAAATGTTGGTTGGGGTGTCCTTTCGGTGCTTATTTTAGTACACAATCATCAACTTTACCAGCTGCCGCTGCAACAGGTAATTTAACAGTTCGTCCCTTCTCAATAGTTACCCGGATTTTATATGATAAAAACACTAAAAAAGCTACAGGGGTAGAGGTGTTGGACGCAGAAACAAAACAAACCTATGAATACAAAGCCAAAATTATTTTTGTAAACGCATCCACTATAAATTCCGCTTGGGTTTTAATGAACTCTGCAACAGATGTATGGCCTGATGGTTTAGGCAGCAGCAGTGGAGAATTAGGTCATAATCTAATGGACCATCACTTAGGTGTAGGTGCATCCGGCCAGGTGGATGGCTATGAGGATAAATATTATTTTGGCCGAAGGGCAAATGGTTTTTACATTCCCCGCTTCCGCAATACCAATGGCGATAAACGGGATTACATCCGTGGTTTTGGTTATCAGGGAGCGGCGAGCCGTGAAGGATGGAGCCGGGATATCGCCGAAATGAATATCGGTGGTGATTTTAAAGATGCTTTATCAGAACCGGGAAGCTGGCGAATTGGTATGGGTGGTTTTGGCGAAACTCTTCCATATCATGATAATAAAGTAACATTGGATAAAACTAAAAAAGATGCATGGGGACTTCCTGTTGTTGCTATTGATGCTGTTATCAGGGATAATGAGAAAAAAATGCGGATTGACATGATGCAGGATGCTAAAGAAATTTTAGAAGCAGCTGGTGCAAAAAATGTTCAAGCTTACAATACTGAAGCTGTTTTAGGTAAAGGTATCCACGAAATGGGAACAGCCCGGATGGGAAGAGACCCTAAAACTTCTGTATTAAATGAGTGGAACCAGGTTTGGGATGCAAAAAATGTTTTTGTTACAGATGGTTCTGCCATGACTTCTGCTGCCTGCCAAAACCCTTCTCTTACTTACATGGCGCTTACTGCCCGTGCGGTTGACCATGCTGTCGGAGAGCTTAAAAAGATGAATATTTAAGCTAAAAACAATATCAATATAAACTATTAGAATTTTAAAAGATGGATGATCATGCTTTAAATTCCTCCCAAAGTTCGAGGCGGGGTTTTATCAAGAATACGGCTATTGCTGCCGCAGCTTTTACAATTGTTCCACGCTTTGTTTTAGGTGGAAAAGGCTATATCGCACCAAGTGATAAATTACTTATTGCAGGTGTAGGTGCAGGCGGAAAAGGTGAAAGTGATATTGCCAATTTTTATAAATCCGGCAAAGCAGATATTGCTTTTTTATGTGACGTGGATGACCGCCGCGCTGCAAGGACTGTAAATAAATTTCCAAAAGCAAAATATTATAAAGACTGGCGCGAAATGATGGACAAAGAAGCTAAAAACTTTGATGCCGTTTCTGTTTCTACGCCGGATCATAACCACGCCATTATTGCGCTTTCTGCAATGCAAATGGGTAAACACGTTTATGTGCAAAAACCACTTGCACATGATATTTTTGAAGCACGTGCATTAACAAATGCAGCTAAAAAATATAAAGTGGTAACACAAATGGGTAACCAGGGAGCATCTAATGATGGTACAAGGCAACTTGCGGAATGGTACAACAATGGAATTATTGGCGATGTGCATACCGTTTATTGCTGGACGAACCGACCTGTTTGGCCGCAAGGTATCCCCTGGCCAACCACGAAAACAGAAGTTCCTAAAGAACTGAATTGGGATTTATGGTTAGGAACTGCGCCATACAAAGATTTTGTAGATAATTTGGTGCCATTTAACTGGCGTGGCTGGTGGGATTATGGCACAGGTGCTTTAGGAGATATGGGATGCCATTTGGTCGAAGCACCATTTCGTGTGCTTGGTTTGCAATATGCAAAAGATGTACAAGCAAGTGTAGGTTCGGTTTATGTTGGTGAATTTAAACAAGGTATTTTTCCTGACAGTTGTCCGCCTTCAAGCCATATTACGCTTACTTTCCCAAAAACCAACAAAACTAAAGGAGATATAACCTTGCATTGGATGGACGGTGGTATCCAGCCGGAAAGACCAGAAGAATTAGGGCCGAATGAGAAATTTGGTGACGATGGAAACGGAACATTGTTTATCGGTACAAAAGGAAAAATGATGGCCAGTACTTATTCTGCTGATCCGCTGTTATTGCCTACTTCCCGAACAAATGAAGTGCATGTGAAGCAAACGATCGCGCGGGTTCCCGGACAAGCAGACGGACATTACGGACAATGGGTGGAAGCTTGTTTGGCTGGTTATGGTAAAAAAGAAGTTAGTTCTCCGTTTGAAGTTGCAGGCCCGTTAACAGAAGCTTTATTGATGGCAAACCTGGCAGTAAGAGGGCATGACCTTAAAGGCGGCCACATCAAAATGCTTTGGGACAATAAAAATATGCGGATTACAAATTTTGACGATGTAAACCGTTATGTAAAAAGAGAGTACCGGCAAGGCTGGACAGTCAAAGCATAATAATTTTTTAACATACTGTTTTTATCAACTAAAAATATGGATAGGAGAGAAGCTGTTTCAAGAGTTGCCTTATTACTTGGAGGCACTATATTGGGAGCCGAATTTTTTATAAGCGGCTGTAAATCAGAACCTGAAAAGGTTAAGGAATTATTCGGCCAGGATCAGATTAATTTTTTAAACGAAATTGGCGATACTATTTTACCAGCTACCGCTACACCTGGTGCAAAAGCTGCCAACGTGGGTAAATTTATGGCGGTGATGGTAAAAGATTGTTATAAGCCGGATGATCAGAAAGTTTTTACAAAAGGCTTATCCCAGTTGGACGATGCCTGTCAGAAAAAAAATGGTAAAAAGTTTATGGAATGTGATCCGAAACAACGTACTGCTGTTTTGATCGAGATGGACAACGAGCAAAAAAACTATCAAAAAGCAAAAAAGAAAGAAGATCCCAACCACTATTTCAGAATGATGAAAGAGCTGACCATGCTGGGCTATTTTACTTCGGAAGTTGGTGCAACAAAAGCTTTGCGCTATCTACCGGTTCCGGGGAAATATGATGGTGATGTACCTTACAAAAAAGGTGATAAAGCATGGGCACTTTCCTAATCAGAATAAACTGATATAATAAATGAGACTAAGATTAGGGATGATTGGCGGCGGGCAGGGTGCTTTTATTGGTGCAGTTCATCGTATTGCTGCGCGCATGGACGATCAGTACGACTTGGTTTGCGGAGCTTTTAGCAGTGATCCTGCAAAATCCAAAGCAAGTGGTTTGTTGCTGAACCTTTCTAAAAACCGAATTTATGATTCCTGGCAGGAACTAATCGAAAAGGAGAAATATCTTCCTGAAAATGAACGTGTCCAGGTAATAAGTATAGTAACACCCAATCATGTTCATTTTGCACCCGCAAAAGCAGCATTGGAAAATGGATTCCACGTAATCCTGGACAAGCCGGCTACCTTTTCACTTCAGGAAGCAAAAGATTTACAGAAAATAATTGAGCAAACCGGAAGTAAGTTTTGCCTCACACATACTTATACCGGTTACCCGATGGTAAAAGAAGCAAGGCAATTTGCATTATCCGGTAAACTCGGAAAAATCAGAAAAGTTTATGTGGAATATCCGCAGGGCTGGTTAAGTAAATTTGAAGAAGGGGCTGAAAACAAACAAGCTTCCTGGCGGACAGACCCGACAAAAAGCGGTATGGCAGGGGCAATGGGCGATATTGGCACACACGCATTTAATTTGTGTGAATATGTTTCCGTATTGCATGTTTCTAAGCTTTGCTCGGATATAAATATTGTGGTGGAAGACCGAAAATTAGATGATGACGGGGCAGTTTTACTAAAATTTGATAATGGTGCAAGTGGGGTTTTAATAGCTACACAAGTTGCAGCAGGAGAAGAAAATAATGTGAAAATCAGGGTTTACGGCGAGAAAGGCGGGTTGGAATGGCAACAGGCAGATGCCAATACTTTAAAAGTAATGCTGCTGGATAAGCCGGTAGAAATATGGCGGACAGGCGGAGGCTATACCAGTTCTTTTGCGCAACAAAACACCCGAACTCCTGCCGGGCATCCTGAAGGTTACCTGGAGGCTTTTGCCAATCTTTATAAAAATTTTGCGTTAACGGTTAAAGCATATTCGGAAGGAAAAACACCGCAACAGGAATGGCTTGATTTTCCGGGCATTGAAGAAGGCGTTCGCGGAATGGCATTTATAGAAAACGTGGTTGCATCCGGCCATTCAGAAAAAAAATGGACTGATTTTATATTATAATTTACAATGACTACTTTATTAGGCCCGGCAATATTTTTAGCACAATTTATAGGTGATGAAGCACCTTTTAACGATCTGGATGCAATTTGCAAATGGGCTGCCGAACTGGGTTTTCTTGGCATACAGTTGCCTACTACCGATGCCCGTTTTATTAACCTGAAACAAGCAGCAGAAAGCAAAACTTATGCTGATGACCTGAAAGGAAAAGTAAACAGTTACGGTTTGCAGATCACAGAACTTTCCACGCATTTGCAAGGCCAGTTGATTGCTGTTAATCCGGCTTACAATACTTTATTTGATGCTTTTGCTCCTGAACAATATCGCAACAATCCAAATGCACGGAAAGAATGGGCTGTTCAGCAATTAAAATACGCAGCAAAAGCATCACAAAACTTAGGTTTAAAAGCACATGCTACTTTTAGCGGTGCTTTATTATGGCCGATGGTTTATCCTTGGCCGCAACGACCTGCGGGTTTGGTAGAAATGGGTTTTACAGAATTAGCTAACCGGTGGCTGCCAGTTTTGAATGAGTTTGATGAATGCGGGATAGATTTATGTTATGAAATCCATCCCGGGGAAGATTTGCATGATGGCATAAGCTATGAAATGTTTCTGGAAAAAGTGAATAATCATCCTCGTGCTTGTTTGCTGTATGATCCTTCACATTTTGTATTACAGTGTTTGGATTATTTAGCTTACATCGATAACTATCACGAACGTATTAAAATGTTCCATGTAAAAGATGCGGAGTTTAATCCAACAGGGAAACAAGGGGTTTATGGGGGTTACCAAAATTGGATCGACAGGGCAGGCCGTTTCCGTTCTTTGGGTGATGGGCAGGTTGATTTCAAGGCTATTTTTAGTAAAATGGCTGCTTATGATTACAAAGGATGGGCTGTATTGGAATGGGAATGCGCACTAAAAAATCAGGAAGACGGTGCAAAGGAAGGCGCAGAATTTATCAAAAACCATATTATCCGCGTAACAGATAAAGCATTTGATGATTTTGCAGCTTCCAATGCCGATGCTTCTTTTAACCATACTTTATTAGGAATTTAATTTAATACAAAACCATGAAAAAAACAATTATTATCCTTAGTTTTTGTACAATTATTGCTGCCTGTAGTAATAATAAAGCTGATACAAATTCGAGTACAGACAGCACCACGGCTTCAAACCAAACCGCTAAAAGCGCAGAAACAAGTGCCGATACCAATATCAACAAAATAGGTACAGCTTCAAGTGGTGCCGTATCTTCTTCCAAAGGTGCCCAGCTTATTGCCTCGTCAGATTGTCTGGGCTGCCACAAAGAGCAAGAAAAATTAATAGGCCCGGCTTACAAAGATGTAGCTAAAAAATATCCTGCTAACGATGAAAATATCAACAAACTCGCTAATAAAGTAATAACCGGCGGCAAGGGCGTTTGGGGTGATATAGCGATGACACCACACCCAAACTTAGCTTTAAACGATGCTAAAGAAATGGTTAAATATATTTTGTCTTTAAAGTAAACCGTACTTCTTTTATCTACCTAAAACCAATCAAATTATGACTGCTGCCATCCGAGTTAAACTTTCTATAATGATGTTCCTGGAGTTTTTTATCTGGGGAGCATGGTTTGTAACATTAGGTACTTACTTATTAAAAGACCTTAAAACATCCGGAATTGAAGTTGGGGCAGCAGTTACTACGCAATCAATAGGTGCTATTGTTGCACCGTTTATCATCGGTTTAATTGCTGATAAGTTTTTCTCTGCACAAAAAATCCTTGGTATTTTACATTTGTTAGGTGGTGCATTGCTTTGGTGGGCCTCAACTGCAACTGATTTTTCAGCATTTTACCCGGTCATTTTGGTTTACATGATCCTTTATATGCCCACATTGGCACTGGTAAATTCGGTTTCTTTTCGCCAGATGCAAAATCCAAGTAAGGAATTTCCACCTATCCGAGTATTAGGCACTATCGGGTGGATCGTGGCAGGAGCATTAATTAGTTGGCTAAACTGGGACAAGCAAGGCGGCGAAGGAGCATTGGTCAATACTTTCAAAATGGCTGCAGCAGCTTCTATCATTTTAGGCCTGTTTAGTTTTACGCTGCCTTCAACACCTCCGGTCAAAAAGGGTGAAAGCACAACTATTGGCGAAATTTTAGGATTAGACGCTATCGGCCTGCTAAAAAATAAATCTTACCTCATATTCTTTATTGCATCCATCGCAATTTGTGTTCCGCTTGCGTTTTATTACGGTTTTGCCAATCCATTTTTCCAAGAAGCCGGAATGAGGGCAACAACCGTAACACAATCGTTGGGACAGGTATCAGAAATATTATTTATGGTGATGATCCCTTTCTTTTTTATAAGGTTAGGTGTCAAAAAAATGTTAGCTGTTGGGATGTTTGCCTGGGCTTTGCGTTATGTATTATTTGCTTATGGTGATGCCAATTCTAACTACTGGATGCTGATAGCAGGTATAGTTTTACATGGTGTTTGCTATGATTTCTTTTTTGTAACGGGACAAATTTATACAGATAACCTTGCTGGCGAACGCTTTAAAAGTGCAGCGCAAGGGTTTATCACCTTAGCAACTTATGGTGTGGGGATGTTGATAGGCTCATTAATTGCAGGGCGAATTGTAGATAATTACAAAGTTTCTGAATCTGCACACAACTGGCAAGCCATTTGGCTGATTCCTGCCGGTATTGCAGCAGCAGTAATGATATTGTTTTTATTGTTTTTTAGGGATAAAAATCACATGGAAACTAATCCTGCCCTTAATTTGGATGAGCAAAAGGATATGCGTTTAGATGTTTAATAAATTATTATCATGACATCAAAACAAAACCGCCGTTCTGCCATCAAAAATATTCTTGCCGGTACAGCTACTGTAGCTGCCGGTGGAGTTATTACTTCTTTTACCATACCAAAAATGGAACCATCTGCATTGGCACTAAAAGGAAATATCAACCATTCCGTATGCCGCTGGTGTTACAACAGTCTGTCATTGGATGAACTTTGTTTGCAGGCAAAAAACATAGGTATCAAAGGCATTGATTTGATCGGGCCAAAGGAGTGGGACGTATTGAAAAAACATGGTATGGATTCTCCAATGTGCAATGGTGCGGAAATCAGCCTTACCGAAGGCTTCAACAACAAAAAATATCATGAAACATTGGTGAAGAATTATACCGAAATGATTCCGCTGGTAGCAAAAGCTGGTTACAAAAACCTTATCTGTTTTAGCGGAAGCCGAAGCGGAATGGATAACGAAAGCGGCTGGAGCAATTGTGTCGAAGGTTTAAAAAAAGTAATCGGGCTGGCAGAAAAACACAAAGTGGTGCTGGTGATGGAATTGCTGAACAGTAAAATCGACCACAAAGATTACCAATGCGACCGCGTTTCTTGGGGAGGAGAACTGGCTAAAAGGCTTGGATCAGAAAACTTCAAGTTGCTGTTTGATATTTATCACATGCAAATTGATGAAGGTGATATTATCAGGAACATAACTGATTATCACCAATACATTGCGCATTATCATACCGGCGGCGTGCCTGGAAGGAATGAGATTGACGACACGCAGGAATTATATTATCCGGCTGTGATGCGGGCAATTGTAAAAACCGGGTTTAAAGGGTATGTAGCACAGGAATTCATCCCAAAACAAAAAGATAAAATTGCATCATTAAAAAAAGCAATTGAAATATGTGATGTATAAATTTATGCCTTAAAAACAGTATCTCTTTTAAATAAACTATACCAAGCCTTATGATCAATAGAAGAAAATTTTTAGCCCAGACGGGATTAGTATCAGCAGGTATGTTGATTAAGCCTGGATTTTTAAGTGCGGCTATCAACAGCAAACAAATTGGATTACAATTATATACCTTACGCGAACAACTGCCAAAAGATGTAAAAAGTGTAATTGCCAAAGTAGCAAAAGCTGGTTATAAAGAAGTGGAAACATTTGGCTTTGACAAAAAAACAGGGTATTGGGGCTTAACTTCAAAAGAATTTAGTGGATTGCTTAAATCCCATGGTTTGACCACGCCAAGCGGACATTATGGATTAGATGAATTTTTTGGCAGCGGAAAAACCGATGATTTAAAAGCATACATTGAAGTAGCACATATTACAGGTCAATCCTACATAACTGTACCATCTTTAGCTGAACAATTTATCAGGACTGCGGATGACTTTAAACACATTGCAGAAAAAATGAACAAAGCTGCAGAAATTTGTAAAGGAGAAGCACTTAAACTGGGCTACCATAACCATAACTTCGAGTGGAAACCGGTAGAAGGCACAACCTTTTATGATACGATATTAAAATATACCGATCCTGCCTTGGTACACATGGAAATGGATCTTTTTTGGGTGATACGTGCCGGGCAGAACCCAATTGAAATATTGAAGAAGCATTCGGGCCGTTTTTTTGCCGTTCACGTGAAAGACAGGGACAAAACCAACCCAAACATCAATACTGAAATAGGTAAAGGCAGTATTGATTTTAAAAAAATATTGCCTGTGGCTAAAGCTGCCGGCGTTAAACACTTTATTATGGAACAGGAGAATTTCATCAACATAGATCCCTACACAAGTATAACCGAAAGCTGCAATTACATGAAAAATAGCTTACTGGCCTAATCCAATTATTTAAACGAAATTACAATGAGAAGCAAATTAATAATGACCGTTTTATTGGCAGGAAGTTTTTTTATGGCGAATGCCCAACAAACTGCAAAACATGAAGACACAGAGTTTTATGAGCCTGTTCCACCAGTAGTAACACCTGGAAAAACAAATAATGACCCGCCATCAGATGCCATAATTTTATTTAATGGCGGCAATCTTAATCAATGGGTTCTTACAGATGACAACAGTAAACCTGCTCCATGGACGGTAGAAAATGGTTTTTTTACGGTTAAAAAAGGCACTGGAAATATCGAAACTAAAAAGAAATTCAACAATTACCAGTTACATGTAGAATGGAAAATCCCTGCAAATATTACTGGTGAGGGACAGCTTCGCGGTAATAGCGGTGTGTTTTTAGCTTCTACCGGAAAAGGTGATTCAGGGTATGAATTGCAAATACTCGATTCGTATAATAATAAAACTTACGTAAATGGTCAGGCAGGAAGCATCTACAAACAATTTATCCCACTGGTAAATGCCAATAAAAAACCAGACGAATGGCAAACTTATGATGTGATCTGGCAGGCACCAACTTTTGAAACCGATGGGTCAGTTAATACTCCGGCAGCGGTAACCGTTATTTTTAACGGTGTGTTGGTGCAAAACCACATCGTGTTAAAAGGAGAAACGTTATATGTCGGGCAGCCAAAATACAAAGCTTACAGAGGTGGCGCACCTATCAAATTGCAGGCCCATGGCGATAAAAGTGAACCGATTAGTTATCGCAATATTTGGGTAAGGGAATTGTAGCATAACAATTTTATAGTGGTAAAAGAAGTATCAGTTACATTTTGGCAGAAAGTTATCAGGTTTAATATTTTAATTATAATGTTGGCTTTATGTGTAAACCAGTTATTTGCACAAACGGAACCTGCCAAATCCATACCTGAATTTACATTTTACACGCTTAATAATATTCCGTTTACCCAAAAACAACTAAAGAAAGAAGAAAAAATATTATTTCTGTTTTTTGATGCCACCTGTCCGCATTGTCAGTACGAAATGCAGCAGATCGCCGGCCACTACAAAGATTTTATAAATACCTCTTTCTATTTTGTTTCCATGGACAAAAAACAGCAGATCCAAAACTTTATAAATACTTACGGCAAGCAGCTAAACGGTAAAAGTAATGTAACCATTTTGGCAGATCCAAACCGGCTATTTTTAGAAAAATTTAAACCATCGCAATTCCCGGCTTTATATATTTATAATGCTAAATACCAGTTGCTGAAATACTGGGACACCTCAGCCAATATTGACCAGGTGATGAGTATTATTTATGCACCATGATTTTCATGTGCTAAAAGAAGCATCCGGCAAAAGATTGTTTTGTTAATTCTCTTTTTGAACCGATATTATTTTTGGCAGAAATTATTCAACAATTACCAGCTTAAGCGAAATGAATTGGTTTGATGCTTCTTTTATCGCCTAAAAATCGAGGTTGTTTTTACAGATTTAAGAAAGGAAATAGTACAATTAATAGGTAGGTAAATAAGCTGATCTTTCATTGCAAACCGAACTTTGAAAGATTTACGCTCGCGGTTTGTCCGGTTCAAAATACATAAAAGATAAGACCTTAGTTTCTTATCTTTTTTTCTTTGAGATATTTTTTAGAACAATCAACGGCTCGTGCGTATCCCAGTCCGGCTTCAAATCTTTTTGATTGTTCAGGCTTCCCCACATGGAAAAATTACCTAAAATAACATCCGGAAAACCGTCATGGTTATAATCGCTTACGTCCATCGTCAGCCACCTGCCGTATTTATCAATTGGTATTTTATGGGGAACGAATTGAAGCCCTTTAGTTTGTTCTAAGTATTCAAAACCTTCAGTCGGGTCATTTTTAAAGTCTGCAAAAAAAGAAATGACAGCAATATCTAAATTACCGTTTTGTCTAAAATCCGCAGCTAATGCTTTGGTACAGCCATCAATAGGATAGAAAAATTTTTTTTTAAAGTGAAGGTTTCCCTGGTTTAAAAAAATATAGACACCATGATAAGGCTTCAGCACTTTGGAGTAATCGCTGTTATCGCCAGCAGTATATAAAATATCCAAATTGCCATCATGGTTAAAATCTATCATTTGAAAACTGCTGGAACCGTAGATCGGAGGAAAATGCAAAATATTTTTTGTGCCAAAACTACCATGATGATCATTTAAAAATAGCCATATTCCTTCATCCGCCTGTGCAAAAAGGCACATCAGGTCCGTCCAACCATCATTGTTAAAATCACCTGTGATCAGTTGTGTGGCACCTGGAACCAAGCGGATCGGCAGGGTTTTAAAATGATGGTTTGGCAATTGTTTTAACCAATACAAACCGCCGCGGTCATGCCCAAAACCACACACAGCATAATCTATCAAACCATTTTTGTCAAAATCAGCCGCTACTGTTTGTACGGCACGCGGAAGGCTATCAGCATAAAGAACTGCTGATTTAACTTTTTCCTTTTTGTTTAAATTATAACTCAGCACTTTCCCATTTGAAACATCGGTAGGGGGAAGCGTGCCTATGCAAGTGATGACTGCCTGGTTTGTCCCATCGCTTGTTTGGTTGTAAATGGCATTGGTGCCCGGAGAAGGCAATATTTTACAAAGTTCCGGCTGGAGCTGGGCATTCCAACGGTATAAATTATTGCTTGCATCGGCAGTATAAATTTTTTGATCGTTTGGGTTGAAGCTAACCAGCGTAGTTAAAGCTATTTGTTTAGAATTGATTTTTAAAGGTCGCTTCAAACTAAAAATTGCCCAATCGGTTTTTGCATTAGATTTAGGTATGATCAATGTTTTTGGGGCCGAAATTTTATAATAAGATACAATTTGCTGCCATTCGCTGGTAGACAAAGCAGAATGTTCATCAGCAAAATACTGACCCATGTAATTTTGGATTTTTAACTGTTCTGCCATTGCCGGCAGCACTCCAATTTCCCAGGTTTTTTTATCGATCAATGTTGGTTCCGGGAACTGGTGGCAGCTTACACAGTATTTTTGTGCCAGTTGCCGCCCAACAACCAAACTGTCCGCAGCATTCATTTTCGGGTCGCTGTTGTTGCAACTACTGATTACCGAAAATAAAATACTGGCAAAACCAGACAATGCCATAGCAACAAAAAATACAGAACGCGTTTTTTTACTTGGCATTAAATAGTGTTTTGGTTGAAGTTGATTCTGGTCACGATAGATTTTTAGGTTAATGATACTTCTTTTATCTACTAAAAATTAGTGTTTGTGATCATGTTGATTAGAAAGAAAAAACATTTTTAGCAGGTAAAAGAAGCATGTACAAAATCATTAAAATTGGGAAAACCTTATTTTGATAAGGTTATTTCTTAAAATTATTCTGCAATACAACAAATGGCAATTGCTTGTTCCAAAATGATTCAACATTTTGAATTTTAAGCCCTTGTGCAAAATTTCCTAATAAAATATCTGGTTTGCCGTCGCTGTTATAATCGGCAACTGTCATACACATCCAGCGGCCGTATTTGCTTACTGGCATGGCGTGCGGAATAAAGTGCATGGGCTTGTCTTGCTCGAAATAAATAAAACCCTCTGCCGGATTGTCTTTTAAATCCGCAAAAAAAGCAGAAGTGGCAATGTCAAGATCGCCGTCACCATCAAAATCTGTTGCAATTGCTTTTGTACAACCGTTGATCGGGTAAAACCAGGTTTGTTTAAAATTCCATCTGCCGGTATTTTTAAAGATATATAAGCCATGATAAGGCTTTAAAATACGGGAATCGTGGTAATTGTAGCCGCAAGAGTAGATGAGGTCCGGCAAACCGTCATGGTCTAGATCTTCCAACTGGAAACTGCTGGAACCATAAACCGGCGGAAATTTTAATAAAGCTTTCGCTGTAAAACTCCCTTTTTGATTGTTTAAGTACATCCACAAACCTTCATCGCCTATGCCGTAGAGCACCATAAAATCGAGCCAGCCATCTTTATTAAAATCTCCGCTGATGGCTTGTGCAGCACCTGGTTTTTCTGTAATCAGGTTTTGAGTGAAGCTGTGATTTAAATTTTGCTTCATCAAAACAACTTTTCCTCTTTTATCACCCTGACAAAGAATTAATTTGTCCTGATGTCCGTTGTGGTAAAAATCGCCTTCCAAAGTTTGCACCGGCCGCAAAAGCTCAGAACTGATCACTTCCGTATCAGTATTGTTTTTTTGATTTAAGTTGATCTTTAAAACTTTTCCGTTTGGGAAATCCATCGGTTGCAACTCTCCGACACAAGTAAACGTGCCGGAAATCGTATCGCCCAAATCTTTGAAAAAATCAGCCTGAACAGCACTTGAAGGTAAAGTGGTAACAATTTTATCTTTTAAACCACTCGTCCAAGCGGTAAGCTGATGTGTTTTTTCATCCGAAGTATAAACCTGATGATCAAAAGGGTTTACGCTGATCATCGTGGTAAAACTGAAATCATTAGTTAATGGCTTTGGGGTTTTCAAGGTAAAACCAGCCCAATCCCGGACCAAAGAATCCGGACGTTTAGCGGAAGGCAAAGTTATCGGTGCCAATTTTTTGTAATAAGCCACAATGGTTTGCCATTCGGCAAGCGATGTACCCCGGGTTATTGAATCAGGCTTAAAATAATCAATGCCATAAGTTGAAATCCCAAGATAATGCGCCATGGAAGGCAGCGTATGATACATCCAAACATCTTTTGTCAAGGCATTTACTGGTGTAAGTTCATGGCAGCCTTTGCAATGCAACTGTACTAATTGTTTGCCATCTTTTAGCGTATCGCCTGTGAACTGATAGGTGGAATTGCTTTTATTTTTGCAACTATTAAAAACAGAACCAATTGAAATTAAACTTGTAACCAGCAAAAGATTGCAGATGCAAAAAACGGTTTTATAGGATTTAAACATAGATTGTTAAACTATTTTGTCAGCTTTAATTTCGTCCAGATAAATTCCCCTATTTTTTTACCTTGCTCAGAACCTGTTATTGTACTGTTTTTAAAATGGATCCCCCCGTAAAAACGACTAAGTGCGGTTTCATCGGCAGCTTCTAAAAACGAATTAAAGTGGCGTTTTAAGCCGATATATCTTACTTCGGTGGTATCTTCAAAAGCAAAGTTTTCACCAAAAACATGGGTAAGCACAGTTGCCGTAGCACCGCTGATAGAGGCATGGCCGGCAGGATATTCCGGAAAAGGCGGCGTTTGCAGCAACGGAAGCCAGTTATGGTCGATAGACTCATTGATTATCGAAACCGGCCTTTCGTAATTATATTTATATTTTGTTTCCCAACTGCAAATGAATGAATCATACAAAGTGATTGCTGTAAGCGCGTATGCCTGTGCTGTTTTTACCGCATCAAAATTTGCTTTTCGGCAAGCAATGGTGGTGATGCCCATCCAATGGCCGCCAGGTGTTATCTTTTTATTGGCAAACATAGCGTGCCCTGCATGTTGTATCGCAAAGGGGTTATCGTCCCAAAAGCGTGCAATTTTTTCCTGCTCGTCCGAAAGGTTTTTGTTGGACTGATACACTTCATCTGCCTGTTTAAAAAAAACACTGTTCTTTTCCGCGCTGTAAGTTGGGGGCGGCGGCAGGCGAAACTGAGCGGAAGACAGCACACCAAAAGGTTTCATATCGCCCCAGCAAAACTCTACGCCATCCAGATAATCCGGGGGTGTTGGCCGCCATTGTGCCTTGCCGTTTTTGCCCAGATACCTTGGTTTACCACGGGATTTTAGGTAATTGTCACCTGTTGCCCTTTTCAAAACTACTTTTGCAACAAGCTCTCCAAAAGCCATTGAGCGGGCATAAGTAGAATCATCCAACTGGTCTTTAAAAGAATTAAAAATGCTGTTTTCGTACTTTTTTAGCGTGTCCACAGAGAAAGTTACCTTATTGGCTACGTTAAAAAATGCTTTTGTGGCCGCCAAAGCGTAGTTATAATCTTTCCCTTTTTGCGGGACAGGCGGATTGGAAAAACCTTTTAACTGGATGATGAGACTGTTCTGTTTCGGATCGGCATAGCGCATTGCTTCATAAGCCGCCAACGCAGTATAACTGTAAATCCTGCTGGCCACGGGAGGTGTGAAACCATCGTAAATAATCACTTTGGTTAAAGTGTTTTCATTTTGGTTGATGAGTTCAGCATCGTATTTTGCTGCTTTTTGATTTTTTTTACAGCCTGAAAAGGTTAAAATACCTATAAAAAGAACAGCAAAATTTAAAAACCGCATATTACAATTGATCAGATAAAGCATGTTTCAATCTTAAGAAAGACCAGGTTTATAATCCAGGCCGGGAAATACGGATGCTTCTTTTACGGCACTTATTTTTGCATGGTAAAAGAAGTATCTAAAAATCAGGATCAAATTTAAAAGGATTTTACAACGACAGGGTTTAAATTGCTGATTTTTTTTGGGTTAAAAAAAACGGTTCAATCGCTAACGGTCAGTTCAACAAAATATTCCTGCTGCGGCCAAAATTATCGGTGATGGAAACTGCCGACATGTTTTGATCAATATTGAAAAACCTGCCGGATTGCGATAAAAAGGATTCTCCGTAATAAAACTCCTGCCGGGCTGTTTTTCCGTTTTTGTATTGGATGGTTGCAAACATATCCAAGGGTTGTAATTTTACGGACCGAACCGGCCTTTTCAGCTCAAAAACCTTTATTATATCTTTATTTTGACTGGCAGCAAGGAGGTATTTTCCGCCTGCACCAGTCAGTTTGACCAACGCTTTTCCATTTCCGGGAATGTAAATACCGCTTTGCAAAATACTTTGCGGTTTGAAGTTCCCTTTGCCGTCGCCCTTCAACATCAACCCGTTAAAAGCATCATAGCGGCCGGTGTTTACTTCGGTGCCAAAATCATTTCCGCTTATGGCAATATCCAGGTTGCCATCGCCGTCAAAATCATCAACCGTCATCCCGCAAAGTTCAGACATTTGGGCTTCCACCGGCAAATTGCTCATCGTAAATTTCCCGTTGCCGTCATTGCGTAAATAGCAAGACTGTAAAGTATTAACCTTTAAACGCAAAGCACCTTTTCGCATTTCCGGCGTTATCACGGAATCCATCGTAGCAGTTGCGTAAGATTTATAATTTTGAAATTTCATCCGCATGCTGATCATCTGTTTGACGATATCGTCTCGTGTTTGCGCCGGAAATTCCTGCGGAACGCCGTTCACATCTTTCAAAAACAAAGACGGAAAAGCATCGTAGCTGCCATTACTGTCAAAATCCTTTGCGGTGATGTAAACCGGATATTTTTCCGAAGCCTTGTAAAACGTGTTCAAACCCGTGTTGCCAACAATGTAATCCGTTTTACCATCGTGGTTAAAATCACCGGCAGTAATCGTGTTCCACCAGCCCGGTTTGTCGGCCATGCTGCTTTTACCGGTAATATTTTTGTAAACACCATGCTCATTTTTTAAAAACGTAATTGGCATCCATTCGCCCGCCAAAATCAGATCCGGCCAGCCATCATTGTCAAAGTCTGTAAAAAGTGCATCGCAAACCAAACCAATATTTTTCAAATCTTTGGCAACTGAATTAGTTACATCCGTAAACTTGATTACACCATTCTTACTGTCGTTCCTGAAGATAAAACTGGAAACAGGTTTTGGATAATTCCAGGGATCAACCCTGCCGGAAACAAACAAATCCAATTTGCCGTCTTTGTTATAATCCACCGCCCTCACGCACAATTTGCTGGTCGAATTAATAGGCAATGCTTCTTTTACCAATGTAAAATTGCCTTTGCCATCATTCAGATAAAACCGGTCTTGGTAAATGCCAGACCCGGGTTGCGCTTCATAACCACCGCTTGCTGCATATAAGTCGAGGTCGCCATCACCGTCAGCATCAAATAGTAGCAAACCTTCATCTTTAAAGTTATTTTTTATATCGGTTGAAGCCGGATACAAATTTTGCTGGGTAAACTTTCCGCTACTTTGCTGCAATAATATTTGTGCAGGAAATTTAGCGTTTCCGCCTGAAACCATATCCTCTAAACCATCTCCATTCACATCGCCAACGGCCAAAGCAGGCGTATATTCCGAAAATTTATGGGGCAGCAACTTTTGGATATTAAAATCTACAAAGTCTTCTTCCTGATGCTTATATTTTATCCCTAATGAATGTGTTACTTCTTTAAATAAAGATTGTGTGTTTATTTTGGGCTGATCAAAAGTGTAAGCATCATGTGCCTGGGCGATGTTTACTTTTAACAATTGGTCTGCCTTTACTTTTTTCAAGGTTTGCTTTTTACCGTTCTGCCATCGGACCACTACCGAATCAAGTTGTGTTGTTTTTCCCAAGCCAAAATGAGCCATATTTTGCAAAGTGGATAAATATCCCCTAAAAGGGGTATTCTCATAAACCTGGTGTTTGCCATGGTCGTAATAAATATCTGCAAAAGCGCCAATACCATTTTTATTCTGATCGCCTCCATGAAATTGGATGTTCAGAAAATTATTGTTGGATTTGTCCTTTTCCCGAGATGTATTTTTGTAAATTAATGCTTCATCATTGATATTATTGATGATCATGTCCATATCGCCGTCATTGTCCAAGTCTGCATAAGCAGCGCCGTTACTGAAAGTCGGAACATCAAGTCCCCAGTCTTTCGTTACATCTTTAAATTGTAAGCCGTTGCTGTTTTTAAAGGCATAATTTGGGATTTTCACAATTGGGATTTGATCCAGGACTTGTTTGGTCGAAGCAATTGAAAAAGACTGTTCCCGGAAAGCTATAAAATCATGATCGGTTACATCGCGCGGGTATCCGTTTGTAATAACAATGTCGCGCAAACCATCGTTGTCAAAGTCAGTAATTAAAGGGCACCAGCTCCAATCCGTTTGTTCAACACCACTTAAAAACGACACTTCGCTAAAAGCAGGATCACCGATGGAATCATTCTGACCGACACGCGGCCCTTGGTTCAATTGCAACGTATTGTGTACATATTGCCGCTGGTAATCATATTTGTCAAAATTCTGAAGAGTTTGATAACTGTTGGAACTCAGCATCATTTTTTTTCGGAAATTATCCTCCGGATCCATATCCAACGAAAAAACATCGGCCAGCCCGTCATTGTTCAAGTCCTCAACATCCTGGCCCATAGCGTTGGCGGAAGTATGCTTAAAGTATTCTTTAGACTTGTCCGTAAAAGTACCGTCGTGGTTATTGATATATAAAATATCACTGGTCAAAAAATCGTTGGTCACATAAATATCTTTCCAGCCGTCCCGGTTAATATCTACTATGCTGGTTCCGTGTCCGTATCCTTCTGTTAGTATCCCGGCCACTTTGGACACATCCTTGAACACCGGGTGTTTTAAAACCGGATCCCATTCATTTCGGAATAATTTTCCTGTGCTCCGGTGGCTTCCATCTTTGATGACCGGCCTGAACGTACTTTGGTTATCGTTGGCAATAGCTTCATTAACGGTTAAATACATATCCAGGTCGCCATCATTATCATAATCAAAAAATGAGGCCATGGTAGAATGTACATGCTTATTTAAACCATATTCTTTCGCCATTTCCTTAAACCGGGGAATCCCGTCTTTGTCCGGCCCCTGGTTGATGTAAAGCAGGTTAGTCCTTTTTATAGAATCTTTTAACAAAGTATTGCATACATAAATATCCAGCAGACCATCATTGTTTAGGTCAACAACTGCAACACCACGTCCCCAGCCTCCTTTACCGCCTACCCCTGCTTTAGCAGTAACATCCTCAAATTGCATATCGCCTTTATTAAGGTACAACTTGTTGGATACCGTATTGCCAATAAAATATAGGTCCTGCAAACCATCGTTGTTAAAATCACCAACACCTACGCCACCGCCGTTATAGATATTTAACATAGTAAGCGGATTGATGGAATCACTTTCTGTAATGTTGTTTGAGAAATGGATCCCGGAATGGGAGGAAGGGATTGTTTGAAACAAGGTTGCTTTTTTACAGGAAAGCAGGATAAACGAAGAAATAAACAGCAGCGAGTATTGTTGAAACCTCATGAATAGAACTAAAATTATATAAATAAAAAAAGAGGAGAAGATAAACATCTCCTCCTCTTTATCAAGTTTTTAAAAATTAATAACCCGGGTTTTGTTTGATATTTCCATGAGTGATATCAATTTGTGCCTGTGGAACAGGGAACAATTCATTTTTGCCTTGAACAAATTTAGCTGGTTTAAGTAACAGGTTAGGAAAATTAGGTACTCCGTTTTCATGTGTTATATAATCGTTGAGCATATTAGCCATGTAGCCTGTACCGCTTGCACCACCATAGATAGCATCCCAACGTTGTAAGTCAAAGAAACGATGGCCTTCCATACCCAGTTCTAAACGGCGTTCAAACTGAACAGCTCTACGTGCATAAGCCTGCCCGTTTGCAGTAAACTGGCCTTTGTATAAACCTACTCTATAGTTTGCAGCAGGTATATTTGTAAAACCAGCTGTCGGTTTTTTCGGGTCAATATAAGTGTGTACCCAACCGGTTGGATCAGCAGCACGTGCCCTTACCATATTTACATACGTTTCTGCCTGGGCAAGGCTTCCTACTTCAACTTCAACTTCTGCAGCCCATAGAATAACATCTGCATAACGGATAATGTTGTAACTGTTGGCTGTTGATTGGTTAGCAGCCCATCCACCATAAGTATCGCTGGTAGTAGCTTGTGCAGCCTGGTAATAAACATTTTTGATAGGGCTGTATGGCCCACCATCTGCTTGGTCACGTGCCCATGATTGTCCCGGGTGAATACCCCAGTCAAGATACGGAATACCCCTGCGGCCAACAGACCAGTCTAAGCGGGAATCAACCGCATCAGTAGCTGGTGTAAAAGGGACAGCTGAATCAATATTTTGATCATTCTTTAAATCCGTGTTGTTGTAAGTATCAAACATAGGCAAGCCACTATCGTCAACCTTAAAAGCATTTGCAAAGCTAAAGGATGGCTGAAAAAAACCGCAGCAAGTGGCAGGACCACCTGAAGGAAAGTTAAGGGTTTCTCCGGCGTTCCCGTTTAAACCATTTGAACCATCTTTTACAGAAGTTTGTACCACAAAAACACCTTCCGGGCCATTTTTAGTAGATGGGTTAAAATTATTTGCGTAAGGCTCTAAAGCGTATTTAGCACCTGCTGAAGTTACACCGTTTGCAATCAGGTCCGCTAATAATGGTTTAGCCAGCGCATATTTATGATCAAACATGTAAGCTTTTGCCAGAAACGCTTCTGCTGCATATTTATTTGCACGGCCAATTTGTGGTTGTGTAGTTGGTAAATTAGCCATGGCATAAGTAAAATCTGCTTCGATCTTGTCCCAAATAGGACCAGGGTTGCCAATGTTAAAATTACCATTGTCATAAGTAACAGATTCATCTGCATATGGGACATTCCTCCAAAGCTTTGCCAGTTCAACATGATACATTCCACGTAGAAAACGGGCTTCAGCAGTCACTTCTTTGGCATAATCCGCACTAACAGATCCGTCTTTAACCAATACTAATTCCCGGATCACATCATTTGAACGCTGTACGCCGTTAAACATTACCCGCCATTTTGGATCAAGATAGCCGTTATTACCACTTGCTGTATAGGATTCAATAGCGGCGGCATCAGGTTGGTCACCAGGGGTAGAACCTTTGTGTGCGTCATCAGCAGCCACACTCCCATAGATCCAGTTATCCGTACCAGTTGACCAGGTAGCACCCGGCTGACCGTTATATACACCATCTGCTAAGGAATAAGCACCAATTAATAAACCATCAACACCGGCTTTGTTAGCCAATACAACCGTGTTTAATGACCCTACCGGTGTTTGCTGCAGAAACTTTTTACAGGATACGGATATTGCTATCAGCCCTAAAGTAGCAGGTATAATTATTTTTATGTTTTTTCTTTTCATAATAATTTATTTTTTCAGCTTATTAAAATGTTAAATTAACACCTAAAATGTATTTACGCTCATTATTTGGGTAGTTACCAAAGTCTATACCTCCACCGTTTGCATTTACGGATTGTAACTCAGGATCAAGACCTGTGTATTTGGTAATGGTAAATAAATTGGTTCCTTGTACATAAATGTGTAACCTGTTAACCCCTACGTTTTTTAACAATGTAGGGTTAAAGGTATAACCTAATTGTAATACACGTAATTTAAGAAATGATCCGTTCTCAACAAAATAAGTACTGTTGTTTTGATCGGTACTAAATGAACTGGTTGCTTCCGGTTTAGGCGCTTTAGGATTCAAATTAGTAGGGGACCATGAGTTGTATAACAAGTCGTTGCTTTTGTTACCGGTTAAAGAGCTGTAAAACTCTGTCCAGTATTTAACATAGTTCAAATCCTTGTTGCCTTGAGAGCCATATAGCACGGCAGTAAAATCAAATCCTTTGTAATTAGCACCTAAGTTAATACCATAAGTAAAATTAAGGTTTGGGTTACCGATAAAAGTACGGTCTTGGTCATTAATTTTACCATCACCATTAATGTCAGCAAATTTGAAACGACCGGGAGCAGCGCCTGCTTGAGTTGGTGAACCAGCTACATCGGCAGCACTGCTGAAATATCCAATCTGTTTATATCCAAAAAATGATCCTATCGGCTGGCCTACTGCTTCTTTAACTAAATTACCAATACGGGAACCTGTTGTCTGATAATCATTAGAAAGCTTTGTAATTTTGTTTTTGTAAGTGGAGATATTAACACCCACATTAAATGAAAGGTCCTCAGTAATCTTATTTCTATAATTAAGGGAAGCTTCAAACCCATTATTTTGTACTTCGCCAATATTTACAGCCGGAGGGTTTGCACCGCCTACTGTTGCAGGCAAAGCAGGGCTTGCAAGCAAATCACTTGATGTTTTTCTAAAGTAATCAAACGATACATCTAAACTATTAAAAAAAGTACCATCAATACCAACGTTGGCTGTTTTATCTGTCTCCCAATGTGTGTTTATGTTACCTATGCTGCTGTTAAAATAGCCTTGCGTAAGTGTACTTGACGAACCGTTAATCGGGTAAAAGGAAGCACCTAAATCCTGGCGAAACGTTGAATAACCATTTGAACCTGGTACGTTTTGGTAAAAACCCGATTCACCATAACTGACACGCAATTTCAAATTATTCAACCAGCTAACACTTTTTAGGAAATCCTCCTGAGAGATGCGCCATCCCAATGTTACTGATGGAAAATTTCCATATTGTTTTCCGGGATAAAACACAGATTCGGCATCACGACGAATAGTTGCACCCAGAATATATTTGTCATTAAATACATAATCTAAACGGCCAAAATAGGATAAACCCGTTACCGGCTGATTGGGGCCGCTAAATGGGGCAGCAACCGCTGTACCATTGGTAATACTTACGAACGAAGGGTCTAATGAAGGCAGATTGACTACTGTTGAACCTATGAAACGTCCGTCATAAGACCTCATCTCATAACCGCCTAAAAGCGAAATATTATGTTTGCCGAATATTTGTTTGTAAACTAAAGTGTTGCTCCAGTTGTAATAACGGTTATAACCGGCACCTTCAGAAAAAGAGTTGTTTCCGCCATGACCTTCACCACTGTCATAAGGCCTGTAACCTATAGATGTGTAATAGTAATTGCTTGCAACCCCGCTAAAAGCAGTACGTGCTGTAAAATGTTTTAGAAAGTCGACTTCTGCAAAAACTGTACCTTCTATATTCCAGTTGTTACTATGGTTATTTATTTGTCTGCTTTGTGTAGCAACCGGATTAACGGCATTACCTAACTGGGTAGGGCCTGCATAAGTCCCTCCATAATTACCGGCAATATCATAAACAGGGATTTGTGGTTGTGCGCGATAAGTTTCAGAAATGGAATTCCCTTCACCTTGGTTACCTCCCGGTATAGACCCGGCACCATTTGGTGATGTAGCATAGTAAACCTGCCCTGTTTCACCTATCCTAATATTATCTTTTAAATTAAAAGTTGTATTCACGCGGGCCTGGTACCTTTTAAAATAAGTATTAAGCAAGGTACCTTGCGTATTTAAATAAGCCAAGGATAATAAATAAGAGTTCTTATCGCTGGCACCGCTTGCAGTAATACTATGCTGTTGCGTTGGTGCCGATTTAAATACCTGGTGAAACCAGTCTGTACCTTGTCCGTTATCAAATTTCTGGATCAGATAATCATTTGTTGGATTGTTAGGGTCATATTTGTATAAAGCCGGGTTTGCACGTGGATCTGAAGCAGAACCAACACCTTTTGCACCACCACTTGCACCAGCTTGAAAACCATAATCCTGAAATGCACCATTAACAATCAATGGGTTTTGAGGGTCAATTTGCTTTACTAACGTTTCGTAATCCCTGGCATTTAAAATGTTCCAAACATTACCGCTTTTTGGAACCTGGGTTCCGTAATAAGCATCGTAGCTAAACTGGGTTTTTCCTTGTTTGCCTTTTTTAGTGGTAATAACTACAACACCATTACCACCGGCAACACCATAAATAGCTGCAGCACCGGCATCTTTTAAAACACTGATGGACTCAATGTCGTTCGGGTTAAGGTTTGCAAAACTACCGCCTTGTACACCATCAATAACAATTAAAGGCTGAGAATTACCAAAATTGGAAACACCACGAATGAACAACTGCGCACCAGCACCAGGGGCACCCTGTGTAACCACTGTAACACCTGATGCCTGCCCTTGTAGTAATTGATCAGAACTACTAACTGGTAATTTGGTAGCGGCACCAACATCTACCGTTGAAACAGCACCCGCAATGTCCTTTTTGCGCTGTGTGGTGTAACCTGTAACCACTACTTCGTTTAAGGTACTGTTGGTAGTGCTAAGTGTAACCCTTAAATTAGTTTGGCTGCCTACCGCAACATCATTAGGTTGATAGCCTAAGTAAGATACTGTAATAACATCATTAGGTTTTGCGGTAATGGAAAAGTTTCCGCTGACATCTGTAACGGTACCAACTGTGGTGCCTCTTACCCGAACGGAAGCCCCGATTACCGGCTGTTTGTCATCTGCACCGATAACTTTACCGGTAATCCTAGTTTGGGCCGAAACGATTAAGGAAGAAAATATCCCAAGCAGCAGTAAAAATAATTTCATTCTTTTAATAAGTAAACTGTTAAGCATAAAGTTGATTTTTGTGGAAATAAAATTGTTTAAAAAAGAATTGATTGTTGCCGGATGTCATACAGCGTTTACTGTAATAAAAACGTAGCCAAATTTATGGTGGTTTAATTATTCCTGCTACCCTGCATAAAACAGGCAGGAATAAATAACCCTTAAAAGGATTTGCCATGACCAAATAATTTTAAAAAATAGGTTTATAAAGGTGTCAAAAGTATAAACTTTTTTAGAGGTAACAAACCTTTTACTAATTTAATTGATAATTTGTTTAAAATTTTTTTTGAGAAAAAGAATGCCCCTTATAACCTGCAAAAACTTGTGTTCCCTTTAATGTAGAACAGGTAAATCAAAGGCAGGACAGCTTCTGTTTTTATTGATGATAAAAGAGGTGGCTATTGTGGGTCAGTTTAGATGTGTCCGGCATTTTCTCAATGCTTCTTTTACCACTTAAAAAATGGCAAGCGTATTTAGGTTCTGAGTTTAGGAACATGGATGCAGGCACGCATTTTTTATAGGGTAAAAGAAGTATTGGCCTTTTTACTGATAGAAGTTTAAAAAGGCTGTAAAAAAAGTATCTTATGATTTGGTTTTGTTTGGTGTATGTTGGTTTTTAAAAACAAGGCCGGACAATAATAATTGGCCCGCAAATAAATGCAGTAAAAGCAACTTCCTGCTAACACGGGTTTAAAAACAAAGGTTGGACAATCCCATAATAATAATTACAAGCATCTTTGGTAGCAAATTGATTATTGTCTTGCTTTGGTTTCAATCAGCCTAAAACTAATTTTAATATGAGAATGCAAGTACATACTTCTTTTACCAGGTAAAATATCAGGCACAACTTTATTATAGCTTGTAAAATTAACGGGGTTTTTACCTGATAAAAGAAGTATCAAATTTAATTTTTTTAAACAAATTCAAACTAATATGAAGTTTATTATTGTTTTGACCCTTTTGATCAGCACAAACTTTAAACAATTGTAGGCTCTGAAATTGAATTGGATCGGCAAAGGTTTTACCCAGAAACCATGATGTAAATATTGACCGGACAGCAGAAGAAATTCATTTACCGGATCAATTTTCTTCCGGAAATTATTACAAAAAGAACACCAGCTTGCAGTCGGCAGCATATCGGATCAAGACGAACAATTGAATTTTGAAAACTTCTCTTTTAAATAATTTTGTTCCAAGTCAGCTTCTTGGATCCAATAATACACCGCAGTTTTTTAAACTTTGATTTTTGGGAAATAACATTCTTATATCCAAGTTGTAACCTCATCTTATAAAACGTGGTGGCAATTGTCTTGCTATCTTCAAAAACAAAAACAATATTAAAATTGTACAAATGCTGTTTGCATTTGTTCCAAGTAAAGGAAGATAAACTTGTGATTTTTATGCCATAAAAGAAGTACATAATAAATATAAAAAAGTTTTGAACAAATTCGGGTTTAATTAAAAAGTAAAAACCAAATTTTTTTACCAAAACCTCTGTTGTACAAACCTTTTTTACAACTAAACCGAAACTAATTTTATTCCAGGACAATAGCGCAAACTATCCTTACATTTGGATAGCAGCATTAAGCACTAACCAATAGATTATGAAAATTTTAGTTTGCATTTGTCAGGTTCCGGACACCGTTACGAAAATTATATTGAAAGACAACCATACAGCCATAGAAGAGCAAGGCGTAACCTTTATTATAAACCCTTATGACGAGTGGTACGCGCTTGTTCGGGCACTAGAATTGAAAGAAAGCGGCGTTGCAGAAGCAGTTCACATCATCCATGTTGGAAAAGCAAATGCGGAGCCGGTCATCAGAAAAGCATTGGCTATTGGTGGTGATGAAGCCATCCGGATTGATGCAGAAAGCACTGATCCTTACTTAATTGCAAATTATATTGCAGAATATGTTGAAAGTTCTGGCGGATATGATTTGATCTTATGCGGAAAAGAATCCATTGATTATCACAACGGCACTGTCGGGCCGATGCTTGCAGAACTTTTGGATATGAACTATATTGGATTTGCCACCAATATTTCTGTTGAAGGTGGTTCTGCAACGGTCAAAAGTGAGATTGACGGCGGCGAACAAACCGATAATGCAAGTTTGCCATTGGTTATCTCCTGCCAAAAAGGGGTTGCAGAAGCCAGGATACCAAACATGCGCGGCATTATGACAGCCCGGGCAAAGCCATTAAAAGTGGTTACACCGGCTACAATTTCACCGTTGATTTCTGTTGTAAATTATGAATTGCCCGCCGGAAAAGCAGGGGTAAAATTGATTGCTGCGGATAATATGGACGAGTTGGTGAACCTGCTCCATACCGAAGCAAAGGTGATCTGATTGAAAATAATCTATTCCATCACAAGTTAAAATCAAATGCTTCTTTTATCAGGTAATTTATCAAACCAAATCTTTTCAATACTGATTTTTAACCGATAAAAGAAGCATGTCAATATATTCTAAACACGGTTCAATGCGCATCGTGTTCAACCAATCAAAATAATATGTCAGTAATTGTTTTAGTAGAACATTCCGAAGGGATTATAAAGAAGAAAAGCCTGGAAGCGGCGCAATATGCTGCGGAAATTGCGAAAAAATCAGGCACATTAGCTACAGCAGTAGTGGCCGGAAACCTTGCGGACAGTGAAATGCAAAGTTTGGGTAATTATGGTATCCAAAAAGTTTTGCAAGCTGATGATATCCGGTTAAATAACCTGCATGCACGTGCCTATACCCGGATGTTGGTTACTGCGGCCAAGCAAGAAAACAGCAAAGTAATCATCACTTTAAATGATGTTACCGGCCGTTCTGTTGCGCCTCGTGCCGCCATCCAATTAAAGGCCGGTTTGCTTGCAGGTGCGTTGTCCTATCCGGATTTGGAAAAGGGTTTCACCATCAAAAAATCTGTTTTTTCGGGCAAGGCGTTCGCTTATGTCAATATCAGCAGTGAAATAAAAGTGGTGATGCTGATGCCAAATACTTTCCCGCTGCAAAACGGAAATGGAACTGCGGTTGTTGAAAAATTAAAGGTTGATTTTGATGAAAAAGATTTTTCTGTAAAAGTTCAGGAAGTGAATAAAATAACCGGTGAAGTTGTTTTGGCTGATGCTGAGTTGGTTGTTTCTGGTGGCCGCGGTTTAAAAAGACCGGAAAACTGGGGCGTTATAGAAGATTTGGCACATGAATTAGGTGCGGCAACTGCTTGTACCAAACCAGTTACAGATGCACACTGGCGCCTGCACCATGAGCACGTTGGCCAAACTGGCAGTACCATCCGGCCAAACTTATATATTGCTGCGGGTATTTCGGGTTCCATCCAGCATTTAGCGGGTGTGAGCGGTTCAAAAACCATTGTGGTAATTAATAAAGACCCGGAAGCACCGTTTTTTAAAGTTGCAAATTATGGTGTGGTAGGCGATGTAATGGAAGTGCTGCCAAGGCTAACGGAAGCCGTAAAAAAATTCAAGGGACAAAAGCACTGATTGGATTATGAACGTTTTTCAACCGGAAAAACAGACATGTTTGATTTTGTGGCAAAAGCCCAATACTAAGAGCCAGTTTAAATTTACATCAGAAAAAATGATATGCTTCTTTTAGCCTATAAAAATCAGTATTAGTATTTTATACCGATACAAAAAACATGTAGATCCCCTATTTTTATGTGGTAAAAGAAGCATAGAAAATAAATCGGACAAAATTTAAACAGGCCCTAAGCCTGGAAAAATTTAAGCTGTACAACTTTTAAACTTATAATGAAAGATTATATTGATTTGAAGCAACAGTTAAAAAATAATTTATAAAAAAATCAATCTAACAAAACATGAAATCCCTGAAAATCTCTACTTGTATATTCTTATGGTTACTTACGGTATCTACATTTGGGCAGCATAAAAAATTTAACTTAGCCCTGTCTAAACAAATAGACAGTTTAAAAAACGCAGACCAAAGCCCGACAACTATAAAAAATGCTGATAGTGCTGAAAAAGCCTTTAAAAGAATAATCCGTACAAACTTTCCAATCATTAAAAGTATTGCAGACCGGTATGGTTTTCCCGGATATGACTTGGTTGGAAAACAAAGTTCCGATAACTATTGGTTACTAATCCAACATAGCGATTTTGACGTCCTTTTTCAAAAGCGGTTGTTACAATTGATGAAAGTCCAGGTTGACAAAAAAAATGCTTCCGGACAGAGTTATGCTTATCTGATTGACAGAACAAATTTGAACGAGGGCAAAAAACAAGTTTATGGCACACAAGTAAACATGGGGCCAAACGGAACGACAATAAAACCTTGCGTAGATACCGCTGAATTAGATAAAAGAAGATTTTCCGTTGGATTGACTTCAATCAAAAACTATCTAAAAAAATGTGATGAAATGTTTTATGAGATGAACAAAGGCCGATTAAACAATCCGAACAAAAAGCAGTAATAGATACTGAAAAAAGCAGAAGGTAATAAGTTGATAACAACAGCAAAGCCATTTAATCCAATATTTACATTTAGTTTTGAGTTGCTGATTTTCAGGCACAAATAAATCAGTCATAAAAGAAGCATTGAAAATATTTAATACTTTGCGGCTGTTTATTTTCCCGCCAAAAACTAAATTGTAAACCAAATGACCGGGCAGCTTATATTTTTGATCTTATTGCTTACGGCCGCGTATTTCTTTAGCAAAAACGTGCTGAAAATCCGTCGTAATATTTTGCTTGGGAAAGATACAAACCGCTCAGACCGGCGTGCAGAACGCTGGAAAACAATGGCAAAAGTAGCTTTAGGCCAAAGTAAAATGGTGAAAAGGCCGGTTGCTGCGGTGATGCACTTTTTTATTTATGTCGGCTTCGTTATTATCAATATAGAAGTTTTGGAGATCATGGTGGATGGTTTGTTCGGTTCGCACCGCATTTTTTCAAGCCACATGGGAAGTCTTTACGGCTTGCTGATCGGCAGTTTTGAGGTGCTGGCTTTGCTGGTTTTGGTTTCCTGTGTTGTTTTTTTGGCGAGGAGGAACATCCTGCATTTGAAACGTTTTTCGGGAAAGGAGATGACTGCATGGCCAAAATCAGATGCTAATTATATCCTGATTATTGAGATTTTGCTGATGAGTGCATTTCTGATCATGAACGCTTCCGATTTTAAATTGCAGCAACTCCATTACGGCGAATATTTGCAAGCTGGTAAATTCCCAATCAGTTCGGTCATCAGTCCGCTATTGCCTTCTTCCGGAAAAACTTTGGCTTTGATTGAAAGAAGCTGCTGGTGGTTTCACATTACCGGAATCCTTGCTTTTTTAAATTATCTGCCTTATTCCAAGCACTTTCACATTTTGCTGGCTTTTCCAAACACCTGGTATTCCAACTTAAACCCCAAGGGAAAAGCTACAAACATGGCATCGGTAACCAACGAAGTTAAAGCCATGCTTGACCCTTCCTTCACACCGGGACCAACTACCGAAGTGCTCCGTTTTGGTGCTAAAGATGTAACCGACCTCACCTGGAAAAACCTGATGGAAGCTTACACTTGTACAGAATGCGGCCGTTGTACCGCTGTTTGCCCGGCAAATATCACCGGCAAACTGCTTTCTCCACGTAAAATTATGATGGATACGCGGGACCGTGTTGCTGAAGTGGGGCAAAATATGGATCTGCACGGCAAAGATCATCAAGACAATAAATCCCTGCTGGACGATTACATTTCCCGCGAGGAACTTTGGGCTTGTACCACTTGTAACGCCTGTACGGAAGCTTGTCCGGTGAACATTAACCCGCTGGAGATCATTACCGAAATGCGCCGTTATATAGTGATGGAAGAATCTCAGGCACCGGCAAGCTTGAACACGATGTTTGGAAATGTAGAAAATAACGGTGCGCCCTGGAAATATGCTAATTCTGACCGGTTTAACTGGGCTAGCCAGGAATGATTAATTTATAGGCATAAAAACAGCATTTGTTCTATCGATGCTCATTAAAAATTTTACAATGATGTTCTCTTGGTGCAAACAGCAATTTTCAACTCCAAAAACAATCAATATAAAATGAATACAACTTCGCTTAAAGTACCAACAATGGCCGAAATGGCTTCTCAAGGTTTAAAACCTGATATTCTTTTTTGGGTAGGTTGTGCAGGTAGTTTTGACGAAAGGGCACAGCGCATCACCCGCGATATTTGCCGCATCTTGCAACATGTAGGTATCAGTTTTGCAGTTTTAGGAACAGAAGAAAGCTGTACCGGCGATCCGGCCAAGCGTGCCGGCAACGAGTTTTTGTTCCAAATGCAAGCCATGATGAACATACAAGTGCTGGATGGTTATGAGATCAAGAAAATAGTGACCGGTTGTCCGCATTGCTTCAACACAATAAAAAACGAATATCCTGCTTTGGGTGGAAATTACGAGGTGATCCATCATACGCAACTCATTCAGCAGTTGATCGATGAAGGCAAACTGAAAGCTGAAAATGGTGAAAGTTTTAAAGGAAAACGCATCACTTATCATGACCCATGCTATTTGGGCCGGGGGAATAATGTGTACGAAGCGCCGAGGAAAGCACTTGAAGTTTTGGATGCCGATTTGATTGAAATGAAACGCTGCAAAAGCAACGGGCTTTGTTGCGGTGCCGGTGGTGCACAAATGTTTAAAGAAGCGGAGCAGGGCAAAAAAGAGGTCAACATTGAACGGATGGAAGAAGTGATACAATCCAATGCCCAAATCGTTGCGGCAGCTTGTCCATTTTGTATGACAATGCTGCGCGATGGCGTGAAATTTAAAGACAAAGAACAGGAAATACAAGTGCTGGATATTGCCGAAATCACGGCGAAAGCAAATGGTTTATCGTAAATATTTTCTATGATCGATGAGGAGTTATTAATGAACACAAATTTTGTTACAAGTTCAATTATATCTTGTTCGTACTTCTTTTATCAGGTAAAAACTGTTGATCTTCATTCAATCTGGATAGAAAAAAACTTCAATATTAGATTTTTAGGGGTTAAAAGAAGCATGTATTTTCAGAAAAACAGCATTACTTATTTAGAATGCATATGTTGCATTCAATTGATAAATCTGTAATTTTCTTAGAATATATTATGGTCGGTAAAAAGGGTTGCCCTAAAAAGCAACCCTAATTGGATTTGTTAGAAAAACCCTACATGTACTCGGGGCGGGAATCGAACCCGCACTCCTTTAACGGGAACAGGATTTTAAGTCCTGCGTGTCTACCAGTTCCACCACCCGAGCAGGTGATTAACCATCAGCAAAAAACCTCTTTTAAAAAAAGTCCCTCTCTTTTGGAGAGGGATTTAGACTGAGGCTTGTAAGGCTAAGAGCGAAAGACGAGGTTCGAACTCGCGACCTCAACCTTGGCAAGGTTGCGCTCTACCAACTGAGCTACTTTCGCATTGCGGTTGCAAATATAGATAGATTCAAAAAAAACACAAGCGTTTGGCAACATATTTTTTCAAGTTTTTTATAAGTCGCTGTCTTTCAAAATTTCAGCAACTAAATTTCCTTCATAACCTTTTCCAAAAGCAAACTGTTTAAGCTGATAGCTTCTTTTATAAGCATCTTTTTCTTTCAGCAAAGGGGCTTTTTTCTCCAAGATCCCTTTTAACCTTACTGAATAATCATCCAAATCTATTTGCAGCAAAGCTTTTTTGATTAAAGTTTCGGGCACTCTTTTCAGCTTTAAGGCTTGTTTGATCTTGATCTTGCCCCAACCTTTCTGCCGGAATTTTCCCAAAGCATAGGCATTGGCAAAGCGTTCTTCATTTAAAAAGTTAGTGCCGATCAGTTCTGAAATAATATTTTCCACGTCACGCTGGTGCAAACCTAAAGTGTACAATTTTTCGCGCACTTCCTGCTGCGCACGTTCCTGGTAAACACAGTATTTCTCAGCTTTTTGCAAACCAATTTTCGGATCGGTTATTTTCGGCTTGCTTTCATTCAGTTCCATCTTTTCAAAAATCGTTAAAATTCTTCTATTGGCAGAAATATCTTCAACTTCGCAACATGCCCGGCCAGTATTCTATCACAACCATCAGCGAAATTTTAGGTGCTAAAAGAAGCATTGCCCGAGAGGTAACCATCGAACATTTGCTGACCGACAGCCGCAAGGTCAGCAATGCGGCCACATCTTTGTTTTTTGCTTTGGACGGAACCCGGAACGGACAGGACTTCATCCCCGAATTGTATGCAGCCGGTGTGTTTAGTTTTGTGGTGAAGGAAAATTATCAAATCCCTCAAGAACTAAGCAATGCTAATTTTATATGGGTAAAAGAAGTATTGCCGGCTTTGCAGCAACTGGCGGCTTATCATCGAGCTCAGTTTAATTATCAAGTGATTGCAATAACCGGCAGCAACGGGAAAACGGTAGTTAAAGAATGGTTGTACCAATTGCTTTCGCCGGATAAAAACATAGTTAGAAGTCCGAAAAGTTATAATTCGCAAACTGGTGTCCCGCTTTCTTTGTGGCAGATGGATGCACAGCACGAACTTGGTATTTTTGAAGCCGGGATTTCTTTGCCTGAAGAAATGGAACGATTGAAAGTAATGATCAAACCAACTATTGGTATATTGACCCATTTTGCTTCGGCACATGATGAAGGGTTTTCTAATCGAACGGAAAAATTAAAGGAAAAATTAAAGCTGTTTAAACAGGCAGATTTGCTGATTTATAATTTAGATCAGACACCAAAAGAAATTTTGGAAGAGCTGAACGGATTGAAAACTTTTACCATCAGCCGAAAATCAGAACAAGCTGACTTGTATGTTTTCCGGCAGGAAATTACTTCCGGTAAAACCCAATTTCAGGCTATTTATCAGCAAAAAGAAATCGAATGTTGTATTCCTTTTACCGATGAAGCTTCGGTAGAAAACGCTTTGCTTTGCTGGGGAACGACGCTTGCTTTAGGCACAGAACCTGTTGTCATCAGCCGTCGGATGGAAGGTTTAAACCCAATAAGTATGCGCTTGGAACTAAAAAACGGCACACATAATTGTTCTGTAATTGATGATTCCTACAACTCGGATATAAACTCTTTGGAAATTGCTTTGAACTTTTTGGAGCGGCAAAAACAGCATCCGAAAAAAACTTTAATCCTTTCGGATATTTATCAATCGGGCTTAAAAAGTAGTGTGCTTTACCAACAAATTGCCGATCTCGTTCGGCAAAAAAAAATAGATAAACTTATTGGCGTAGGGCAAGAGATTTCCGCAAACCAGCAGCTTTTTCAAAACCTCGAAAAATACTTTTTCCCGGATACCAAAAGCTTGTTGCAGCAGATGTCTTCGCTTCAGTTTAAAGATGAAACCATCTTGTTGAAAGGTTCCCGCAGTTTTAAATTTGAACAGATCAGCCGGATTTTATCCCAAAAAACGCATGAAACAGTTTTGGAAATCAATTTAAACGCGCTTCAAAACAACCTCAATTATTATAAATCCATCTTAAAACCGGGCGTAAAATTAATGGCGATGGTTAAAGCTTTTTCTTACGGGAGCGGGAGTTTTGAAATTGCCGGGATTTTGCAGTTTAACAAAGTCGATTATCTGGCCGTTGCTTACGTTGATGAAGGCGTTGCTTTACGAAATGCAGGCATCAGTTTGCCCATTATGGTTCTAAACCCGGAAGTTTCTGCTTTTTCAGGATTGATCGATCATCAATTGGAACCGGAGATTTACAGCTTTAATATGCTGGAAAAGTATGCTGTTTTTATCAGGGAAAAATCAGTGTTTAATTCAGCGGTACATTTAAAAATTGATACCGGAATGCATCGGTTGGGTTTTGAATTTAACGAAGCAGAACGGCTTTGTGCAATGCTCAAAAGCAATCCGCAATTGCAGGTGAAATCGGTATTTTCGCATCTGGCCGGCAGTAGTTCTGCTGAGCATGATGCGTTTAGCTGGCAGCAATTCAATACTTTTCAAACAGTATGCGGATTGCTGGAAAATGCCCTCGGCTATTCTTTTATCAAACATATTTCCAACACTTCTGCCATCAGCCGCTGGCCGGAAATGCAGTTGGACATGGTGCGTCTCGGCATTGGTTTGTACGGGATTGATGCCGCTGCCGGTCAGGAAAACAATCCTTTGCAACCGGTGGCGGCACTGAAAACCAGTATTTCCCAGCTAAAAAAAGTGAAAGCCGGAGAAACGGTTGGCTACAGCAGGAACGACCGGATGGAGAATGACGGCACTATCGCTACGGTACGGATTGGTTATGCCGATGGTTATCTCCGTGTTTTTGGAAACGGGAACGGAAAGATGCTGATTAATGGTAAATTGGCACCTACCATCGGCCACATTTCTATGGATATGTGTATGCTGGACGTGAGTGAAATAGATGTGCAGGAAGACGACGAGGTAATTGTTTTTGATGATAAAATGAGGATAGAAACGCTTGCAGAACAAGCACAAACCATTCCTTATGAAATCCTGACCAGCATTTCCCAGCGGGTAAAAAGAGTGTATTTTTACGAGTAAAAACAGCAAGATGAACCGTATTTTCAGAGCATTGATCAATTATTTTTTTAGGGGCGTACTGGTTGTCGTTCCGATTGGTGCTGCTATTTTCCTTATTTTATGGTTGTTTACCTCTTTGGATAAATTATTAAACCTCAGTGATTTAATCATTACCGACCCTAAAACCGGCAAACCGGTTTATATTCCCGGGCTGGGGATTTTAACGGTAATTGTAGTGATTATGCTGGCCGGCGTAATCGTGACCAACCTGATTACCGCACCAATCTACAACTGGTTTTCCCGCTTGTTTCACCGTTTGCCCCTGTTCAATTTTGTATATTCTTCTGTTAAAGACCTGACCGAAGCTTTTGTAGGCGAAGAAAAGAAATTTAACGAACCGGTTTTGGTAACGATGGACGAGTTTGGTTTGAAACGGATCGGATTTGTGACGCATAAAGATTTGACTGTTCTTGGTTTGCCCGATGATGTGGCTGTTTACTTTCCGTTTTCCTATTCTTTTACCGGCCAGTTGGTTATCGTTCCGGGCATACGGGTTAAACCAATTGATAAAAGTGCAGGCGAGATGATGAAGTTTGTGGTTTCGGGCGGTGTGAGCCATTTGGAGTAAAATTTATATGGGTAAAAGAAGCATTGTTTTCTTTTTTATTATCCCAAATTGTTTAAATTTCCTAAAATTTTAGTTAATCATGAAAAACCTTAGACTTTTGCTTGTATTGCCAGCGTTATTGGTACTGCAAACTGTATTTGGCCAGGCTAATGATCACTTACAGTTATCGGATTCTTATCCAAAAGCCAACGAAAAAATAACGGTTACTTATAATCCGGCCGGAACGCCGCTATATGGCAAAAGCGATCTGAACGCGGTTGTTTATTTTATGGACAACAAAGATTATCCAGTGGCAGACCTCGACCTAAAACCAAACGGAAAACTCCTAAAAGGAGATTTTACTGTTCCCGCTGCTGCAAAGGCTTTTTTTGTAAAGATCAGCAAAGACGATGTTGTAGACGATAACAACGAGCAGGGCTATTTATATATGGTTTATCAAAATAAAAAACCAGTTGCAGGTGCTTATGCTTCCAAAGCTTTTATACTATATACTGGTATTGGAAAGGATTTTGCCAAAATTAAAACAGACAAAAGGGAAGCTTTCAAATTATACAACAAAGAATTTCTGCTTCACCCGGAAGTCAAAAATGATTATAAAGCAGATTATTATTTTTTGTTGACCCAGAACAAAAACTTAGAATTTGCAAATCCCCTTAATCAGGGCTTAGATTCTCTCGTTAAAAGTGATCATGAAAAAGATTTACTTTTAGCAATTAGTGTTCTTAATAGGCTTAATAAAAAACCAACTGCCGATTCATTAACTGCTGTAGTTAAATCAAAATATCCTAATGGCGAATTTGCCAGTGATGAATTGTCCACAACTTTTAATAAAGAAAAAGATTTGGTTAAAAAGGAAGCTTTGTATAATGAATACTTAAAGAAATATCCGGAAAGCATAACCGAAAAGAAAACTGTTCAGGACAACCTCCGATTTCAATTAGCAGGTTCGTATTTGCAAGCAGGGAAAATGGATGATTATCATCGTTGGGAAAATCAGATAAAAGATAAATCAAACCTGGCTCCGGGTTTAAACAATGTAGCTTACGAATGGGCTAAAAAAGGAGAACATTTGGATGAAGCAGCAGCAATTTCTAAACAGTCATTGAATTTAACAAAGCAAAAAATAAACGATCCTGGTCAAAGTCAATTAAGATCACCAGAAATGCTGAAAAAAGACTATGAATCATCCTATAACATGTTTGCTGATACTTATGCCTTTATCTTATACAAACAAAGTAAATTTAAGGAAGCGTTAAGTTATGAGCAACCTGTTTATGAAAAATCAAAAGGCAACGATGCCGAAGTTAACGAGCTTTATGCATCAATTCTAAAAGCAGTTGGAGAAGAACAAAAAGCCAAACAAGTAATAGAAACAGCTATCAAAAATGGTAAAAGTTCTGAAAGTATGAATGCTGATTTAAAAGCAATTTATACCAAAACAAAAGGTTCTGATGCCGGGTACGATCAATATTTTGCTTCTTTAAAAAATGCAGCGGCAATTGCAGCAAGGACTGCTTTGGCCAAAGAAATGATCAACAAACCTGCGCCGCTTTTTACCTTAAAAGATACAAGTGGAAAAGCAGTATCGCTGGCAGATTTAAAAGGCAAAGTTGTAATTGTTGATTTTTGGGCGACTTGGTGCGGACCTTGCAAAGCTTCTTTCCCGGGAATGCAATTAGCGGTAACAAAATACAAAGATAACCCGAACGTGAAGTTTTTATTTATCGATACTTGGGAAAATGGCGACAACTATTTAGACGGTGTTAAAAAATTCATTGCCAATAACCATTATACTTTTAATGTTTTAATGGACGAAAAAGGAAGCGATAACCGGCAATCAAAAGTGGTTAGCGCTTTTGATGTAGAAGGCATTCCAACTAAGTTTGTGCTGGATAAAAACGGAAACATCCGATTTAAAAAAGTTGGTTTTGAGGGAACGGCAGAAGGTTTAAAAGACGAAGTTTCTGCCATGATTGAAATGGCAGCTAATCCTGATTTGGCAAAATCGGAAAAAGTAAGTATGATTAAATAAGGCACTGATTTTTAGGTGATAAAAGAAGCATCGCCCAAAAATACGATGCTTCTTTTATCACCTATTTTTTGTTATGAACTGATAAAAAACAAACCCGCAATCCCAACAAAATAAGCGATCAATACCAGAAAAGAATCAATGCCCATCTGTAAAATTTGTTTTCTGGGGCGAAAGATTAAGCCGTAGATGTAAATCGTGGTCAACAACATCCCCAACCCGGTCAGATAAATATCTGATTTTTGTGCCATCGGCAACACTGCTTTTCCTGAAATTAAACTGGCTATCAGAAATAATACCGGTAAAAAAGCATTTCCCCCGAAAATATCACTGATAGCCAGATCATAATCCTTTATTTTGACAGAAGCCAGTCCGGTTGAAACTTCCGGCAAAGAAGTGGCTGCTGCCAAAACTGTAGCACCAAAAAGTACGCCCTGCATCCCGATTTGTTTGGCCATAGCATCGCTGCTGATTTCCAAAGCTACACCGGCAATCAGGGTAATAACAGAACTAATTAAAAAAATGGTGATGGTTTTACCGATAGCCTTCGGTTGTTTTTGATCGCCGGTATCTTCTTGCGGCTTTTGCTGGCCGTCGTTAGTGCCCGGCTTTTTTACAACCCAGGGCAAGTTGTTTTTGGCTTTACTGATTATTTTGACACCGGCAATCCAGATGATAAAAATGAGCAGGTCAACCGGTGTAATATGAAAAAATATAACTTCCGTAGGCAACTGATGGCCCATCACCACCAAAGATAATATGGCCAAAACCAATACTGCTTCCAGTACCAGCACCAGCGAAACAGCCCGGTAAGTCAGCGGGTCTTTTTTCCCCAATCCAAAAACATCCAGCACAACCAGCACAACGGTTTGGATAGCAATGCCACCGAGAATATTGCCTATGGCCAGGCCAAGATTGTTTTTTAAAGCAGCGGTAATTACAATGACTAATTCCGGCAAATTCGTTACAATAGCCAGGATCATCAATCCGCCTAAAGCTTCCCCTAACCCAAAATACTTTGAAAGTGTATCTGTTGTATTGGATATTTTGATACCTGAAAACCAGATTGCAACCGCAGCAATGATAAAAATACCTGCCAAAAGCGGAAAAGAAAGGGAAGAAACATCCATAAAAGAGAATAGGTTATTATGGAAAACTACATTTGGATTAAAAGTTTGGTTTCAGCACATACTTGTTGTAAAACCTGAAAACGTGTTCCACAGCTTCTTCGGCCGTATCCACTACACGGTATAAATTCAAATCGTCCGGGCTGATGTTTTTTTCCTGGCCTAACATTTTTTCTTCAATCCAATCGAACAAACCTTTCCAGTAATCAACCCCAACAAATACAATCGGGAAGCGGGCAATTTTACCGGTTTGTATCAGCGTAATCGCTTCAAAAGATTCATCCATCGTACCAAAACCGCCGGGCAAAATGATAAAGCCTTGCGAATATTTCATGAACATTACTTTGCGGATAAAGAAATAATCAAATTCCAGCAGCTTATCGCGGTCAATGTATTTGTTGTGGAACTGCTCAAAAGGCAGCTCAATATTCAACCCAACAGACTTCCCTCCGGATTCATAAGAACCTTTGTTGGCAGCTTCCATAATTCCTGGCCCGCCGCCGGAAATCACGCCGTAACCGCCTTCGCTCAGTAAACGGGCACATTCTTCGGCCAGTTGATAATATGGGTTATCGTTATGTGTTCTGGCAGAGCCAAAGATGGAAACGCAGGGGCCGATTTTGGCCAGTTTTTCAAATCCATCTACAAATTCGGCCATGATTTTAAAGATCTGCCACGAATCGGTAACCTTGATCTCGTGCCAGTTGCGGTTTTCAAAAGCGTGTCTTATTTTCTCGTCGCTTGTCATAATATCACTTAAAAATACAAAAATTAAATTAAACAGTAGTTAAAAGGCTTTTACGGTGAGAAGTAAATAGTAGTCCGAAAAAAGTGATCAAACCGTTTACAATAATCAATTCGTTATCAAAAACGTAGCCACCCAGGAGTTTTTTAGACGAAGTACTTAAAAAATAACAAACCAGCGGACTAATTAAGCAAATAAACGGAACCAGCTTGTTGTTTACCTGCCGTTTTTTAATAAACAAACCAAAGCTGTATAAACCCAAAAGCGGGCCGTAAGTGTAGCTGGCCACTTTAAAAATGGCGCTTACCACCGCCTCGTTGTTAATACTGTTAAAAATAATAATGGTTAAAAACAGCAATATCGAAAAACCAATATGTACCCAATGCCTCAAACCCACCATCTGTTTGCTGTTGGTATTTTGTTTTTTGTTGAAGTTGAGAAAATCAATACAAAATGATGTAGTTAAGGCGGTTAGGGCGGAATCTGTGGTGGCAAATGTAGCGGCCGTTAAGCCGAGCATAAATACAATTGCAGGCAAAACCCCCAGATAATTTAAAGCGATTGTGGGATATAAATAATCGGTTTTAGTTACGCTGATACTGTTTTTAGCAGCATAAATATAGAGCAGTGCGCCAACACTTAGAAAGAAAATGTTGATCAGCACGAAAACTGCAGTAAAGCTGAACATGTTTTTTTGTGCTTCACCGATGTTTTTGCAACTGAGGTTTTTTTGCATTAAATCCTGATCTAACCCTACCATGGCAATGGTGATAAACACGCCACCCAGAAACTGCTTGGTAAAATGGAGTTTGCCCGACAGGAAATCGTTCCAAAAAAATATCTTGGAGTAACTGCTGTTTTTGATGGTTTCAGCAGCTTCAAAAACGTTAAGATGTAAGCTTCGGCAGATAAAAAAGATGGACAGAAACACAGAACTCACTAAGAAAAGTGTTTGCAAACTATCGGTTATGATAATGGTTTTGAGCCCGCCTTTAAAGGTATAGCTCCAGATCAGCAGCAAACATACCATCACGGTAACGGCAAACGGAACATGATAACTGTCAAAAATGAACTTCTGCAATACAATGACCACCAGGTACAAACGGAAAGAGGAACCAATGGTGCGGCTGATCAGGAAAATGCCGGCAGCAGTTTTGTAGCTCCAGGTCCCTAAAGCCGTTTCAATATAACTGTAGATGGAAGTCAATTTCAGCCGGTAATACAGCGGCAGCAAAACGGTAGCGATCAAAATAAAACCAACCGCATTGCCCAGCACAAACTGGAAATAAGCAAACTGGTCTCCCGAAGGCGCGCCAACTTTCCCAGGAACGGAAATAAAGGTAACGCCGCTTAAAGCTGTGCCGATCATCCCAAACGCGACTAAATACCATTTGGAGTTGCGGTTGGCCACAAAAAAAGTATCGTTATCAGATGAATTGCGCGATGTAAGCCAGGAGATCAGGATCAGCACCAAAAAATATCCGATGATAAAAGCAAGTAAAATTCCTGGGGCCATTTTGTTCGGTTGTGGGTTGTAGGTTGCGGGTTATCTGTTCTGGGTTGAAGCCAAATGTCGTATTTAAAGTTTCAATATACAACTGGCTGCTTTGTCCTCTTAAAACCTGCAACCTTGAAAACTAGATGTTGTGTCCGCTTAAACTTGCAACTCACAACTGGTAACTTACAACTTTCTTACTAAATTCGCCACATGAACTTTTCTTCCAAGCTGCTGGAAACCGCAGTGGCCGAATTTGCCAAACTTCCCGGGATCGGACAAAAAACTGCGCTTCGTTTGGTGCTGCATTTGCTGAACGAGGATAAAGAGGAAGTGGAGCGTTTTAGTAATTCCATTAGTAAACTGCGCAACGATGTGCAGTTTTGTGAAGTTTGTTACAACATTGCCGATCAAGCCATTTGTGAGATTTGTGCTTCTCCCAGGCGTAATGAACAATTAATTTGTGTGGTAGAAGATACACGTGATGTAATGGCAATTGAAAACACCAGTCAATACAACGGTTTGTACCATGTTTTGGGCGGATTGATCTCGCCGATGGACGGGATTGGCCCTTCTGATCTCAATATTGATCCTTTAATAGCGCGCATTAAAAATACAGAAGTAGCTGAAGTGATTTTTGCCGTAAGCGCTACTATGGAAGGCGATACGACCATCTTTTACCTGCATAAAAAATTAAAGGGTTTTCAGTTGAAGATTTCAACGATTGCCCGCGGGATCGCTTTTGGCGGCGAACTGGAATATGTAGATGAAATTACACTTGGCCGCTCTATTGCCACACGGGTTTTGTATGAAGGCGCGGTTAAATAACACTGATGCTTCTTTTACCGGTACTTTTTTGTTGTGCCGAAATCTTTTCGGCATCAAACTAAAAGGTTGTGATTATGAAACAGTCCTTCAATAAGCTCAGGATGACAACAGGATTCAGGATGACAAGATCATGCTTCTTTTATCACTATAAAACCAACAAAAAATTACTGATAATATGAGGGGTTTCAAAGGAAAAACAATAGTCGTCACCGGTGCTTCTTCCGGTATCGGCGAGGCTTTGGCACACGAAATGGCTTCCCGCGGGGCTAATTTAGTTTTGGGCGCCCGCCAGTTTGTGACTTTATGTGAGATCAGCCAGAAACTCGAACAAAAATATGGCATCAAAGCAGTAGCCGTACAATGTGACGTGAGCAAAGAAGAAGATTGTAAAATGCTGATCCACGAAGCAATACAGACTTTTAAAGGTATTGATGTGCTGATTAATAATGCCGGGATTTCGATGCGGGCATTGTTTAAAGATTTGGATTTGATGGTACTGAAAAACCTGATGGACGTAAACTTTTGGGGCACCGTTTACTGTACCAAATATGCGATGGAAGAAATTTTAAAATCAAAAGGCAGCATTGTGGGCGTTTCTTCTATTGCCGGTTTTAAAGGATTGCCGGGCCGCACAGGTTATTCGGCTTCCAAGTTTGCGATGAATGGTTTTTTGGATAGTTTGCGCGTGGAAAACCTGAAAACCGGTGTGCATGTGATGACGGCTTGTCCGGGTTTTACCGCTTCCAACATCCGCAGTACGGCTTTATCCAAAGACGGAACGGCGCATGGCGAAACTTCCATGGAAGAAGAAAAAATGATGACGGCCGAAGAAGTAGCGAAGATCATTGCAGATGGCATTGAAAAGCGGAAACGGGTTTTGGTGATGACCGGACAAGGGAAATTAACGGTTTTGCTGAACAAGCTGATTCCTGGTTGGCTGGATAAAAAGGTTTATCAAGTTTTTGCGAGAGAGAAAAACCCGTTGCTTCAGTAAAACATGGTATATAGGCTTTATATATTGATGCTTCTTTTATCGCCTAAAAAACAGGGTTAAAAGAAGCATTTGTTTTTAGCAAAGAAATGTAATAGAATATTTCTGCTGTATTTAAGTTGCCTGTATTTCTCGTCAAAAAGAAAATATGTTTCTATTTTAGCCGTATTACTCCTTAAGTTAACCTGATATTTCAAAATACTTCAATGATCCAAACAGTAGTAACGCTTCAAAAAATGGATTTCAAGATGGCAGTATCTTTACCCGTCAGTTATGTTGGGAAAGAAGTTCATGTCCTTTTTTATATTGATGAAGAAGTAAAAAAAACAAATGCTTCGATTTTGCCGAAAAAAACCCGTCAGCATATTTTGGAACACTTAGCGGGGAAGAAGGTGAAAAAATGCAAGCTAACGTAACCCAAAGCCGTATGAAATGGTAAACAAATTCTACTGTAAAAACCAAATATGTTTTTAATTTAGACCTTATTTCCCATCAAGCTAACATGATATTAATAGTTGACGATAAACCTGAAAATATAATCGCTTTAAAAAGAATACTCGAAAAACATCAATTTGAAGTGGATTCTGCCTTGTCTGGCGAGGAGGCATTAAAAAAAGTTTTAAAAAGCAGTTATGATCTGATCATCCTGGATGTGCAAATGCCAGGCCTGGATGGTTTTGAAGTGGCCGAATCCATTTCCGGTTACAGCAAAACAAAAGATATTCCCATTATTTTTCTTTCTGCAGTGAGCGTCAACAAGCAGTTTATCAGCAAGGGTTACGCTTCCGGCGGCCGTGATTACATGGTGAAACCTTTCGACCCGGGTGTGCTGGTGCTGAAAGTAAAAACCTTTGTTAAATTGTATGAGCAAACCCGCGCCCTGCAAAATATGCAGCAGGTTTTGGTTGAGGAAGTCGAATTCAGGAAACAGGCGGAAAGGACTAAAGATGAATTTATCAGCATGGCCAGCCATGAGCTGAAAACGCCCTTAACATCTATCAAAGGTTATATGCAAATGGTGGACCGCTCGGTGGACCGCGACCAGAAAGAAGACGCCAAAAAGTACCTGGAACGCACGCGCCAGCAATTGGAAAAGCTGAATATCCTGATCGATGACCTACTCGATACATCTAAAATCGCCAGCGGCAAATTAGAATTTAAAAACCAGGTTTATGACATCGACCCGATTTTTGATAATGCGGTAGATATTATCCGCCAAACGTATCCCAGCCATCAGATTATTAAAACCGGGCAGGCCGAGGTTAAAATTTATGGTGATCAGATCCGTATTGAGCAGGTCATCCTTAACTATCTAACCAATGCGATCAAGTATTCCCCCAATTCTTCTGAAATATTATTTGATGTTTCTGTTTTGTCTTGCGATGAAGTGATGGTGAACATTACCGATTCCGGCATTGGGATACCAAAAGATAAACAGGCCGATTTGTTCACCAAGTTTTACCGGGTAGAAGAATCGTCCAACCGTTTCCAAGGTTTGGGGATGGGCTTATACATTTGTGCCGAAATCATCAAACGGCACCATGGCAGATATGGTGTTGACAGCGACACGGGCAAAGGTTCTTCCTTTTATTTTACGCTTCCAGTCTATCAGGAGCAAAGTTCTAAATTATAAAACATCATCTTTCGGTTTATCATGAAAACCAAAATCAGCCGCGATTTACAGATAGGCTTTGGCTTGTCCCTCCTGTTGTTGATTATCAGTTCGGCCGCCTCCTATATCAGCATTCATAACCTTATTGCCAATGTAGAAAAAGTTGACCGGAATAATGCTGTGATCTGGGAGTTAGAAAACATTATTTCGATTATTAAAGATGCAGAGACCGGACAAAGGGGTTTTCTGCTTTCGGGGGAAGAAATGTTTTTGCAGCCTTATAATGGTGCTGATCAGAAGGCTTTTGGCAGGATAAAAGAAGTACGCCGGCTCACTGCCGGTAATGCAGTTCAGCAACAGCAGGTTGTACAGTTGCAGGCAGCAGTATTGGCAAGGCTAAAAAGGCTTCAGCAGTTGATAGACCAAAAACGCTTGGGCAAAAACATCAGTATTGCCCAGCTTCAACAAGGCAAGGCAGAAATGGATGCTTTGCGTGAACTGGTGCGCAATATGGAAAACCAGGAGAAAAAGTATTTGTCTGTCTCAACCGCCACACAACGCTTTCTTACTGCTTTTACCCCTTTAATTATTGTTTTTGCAACTGTTTTATCTTTGGCCATCTCTCTTTTGTATTACTTTAGGCTGCGGAATAAATATCACGAAAATATAAACTTGCGCCAGGGTTTAGAGCAAAAAGAAGAAACAACAGCCAAGCGGATGCAAATTGTTCAGGACATTGCCGAGCGTATTTCCGGCGGCAATTATAAAACCAGGTCAACCGGGGCCGAGCAAGAAATACTGGGCATTGTATCCGGCTTTTTGAATAATATGGCCGAATCGCTGGAGTTTGCCTTTGGGAACCTGGAGGAGAATAAATGGCTGCAAAATGCGGCCAACGGATTGAATACGGAGATGCTGGGCCTGAAGCAGTTGCATACCTTGACTACCGCTATCCTTGAATATTTGGTTTCCTGTTCCAATAGTCATACCGGCGCGTTTTATTTGCTTCAGGAAAACGTTTTGCATTTGCAAAGCGGCTATGCCTTGCCTGCAAACCATCAGCAGGAAATAAAAGTGGGGGAAGGGCTGAGCGGCCAGTGTGCAGCTAATCAAAAAATCATCCACTTAAAAAACATCGATAAAAACAGTATTACCATTAGTTATGCCGGCGGCGAGATTAAACCCGCCAGCATTTTGGCCTTGCCCGTTTGCTATGAAAGCCGGGTTTTGGCAGTGATCGAGCTGGCCTCGCTGGAAAACTATTCGGATTTGAGCATCCGGTTTTTGGGGCAGGTGCTTGCAAATATTGGTATCGTGCTGCATTCGACACAAAACCAGGATGAACTGCAACTGCTGCTGGAACGCACCCAACTGCAGGCAGAAGAATTGGGCAAACGGCAGCGCGAACTTGAAAACATGAATGCCGAACTGGAAGCTTACACGCAGAAATTACAGCATTCGGACGAAGAATTGCGCGTACAGCAGGAAGAGCTGGAGCAATCAAACCAGATTTTAGAGGAACGCAGCCAATTGCTGGAAGAACGAAACCAGATGATTTTGGAACGCAACCAGGAAATACAGCGGAAGGCGGAACAACTGGAAATCAGCACGCAGTATAAAACGGAATTTATGGCGAATATGTCGCACGAACTGCGTACACCGCTAAACTCAATACTGCTTTTATCCAGGCATTTATCAGAAAATGATGAAGCAAATTTATCCGCAGAACAAATAGAATCGGCACAGGTGATACTAAGTTCGGGGAAGGGTTTGCTGAATTTGATCGATGAAATCCTTGACCTGTCAAAAATTGAAGCCGGGAAGATGGATGCAGATTACGAACAAATTACCATCAGCGAAATCGTTTCTGAAATGAACGGGCTGTTTTTGCCGGTGGCGAAGGAAAAAAAGCTCGACCTGGACATTTATTTAAGCCCGGACTTGGAGGACAGGATGGAAACCGACAAGCCCAAATTGGAACAGATCCTGAAAAACCTGCTTTCCAACGCGCTTAAATTTACGGCGAAAGGCGAAGTGGGTTTGAAGATAGAAGCAGGCCAGGACAATCTGATCCGTTTTGCTGTAACGGATAGCGGCATCGGGATTTCCGCAGCAGAGCAAGAACTGATTTTTGAACCTTTCAAGCAGGCAGACGGCTCGACCAGAAGGAATTACGGCGGAACAGGTTTGGGCCTTTCCATCAGCCGGAAATTAGCTGAACTGTTGCACGGCGAAATCCAACTTAAAAGCGAACCGGGCAAAGGAAGCACGTTTATTTTATCTGTTCCGAAAGAAAAACCGGCAGCCATAATTTTTAAAGAAGAAAATTATACTGCGCCTTTATCCACCCAAAAAATATCGGTAAAAGAAGCATTGCCAGTTATAAACCACCGGGTAAAGCATTTAACAGACTGGGTCCCTGCCGAGATCAAAGACGACCGGGAAACGCTGCAGCAGGCGGATAAAACGATTTTGATTATTGAAGACGACATTGTTTTTGCCAATGCTTTATTAAAATTTACACGCGCCAAAGGCTACAAAGGGCTTGTGGCCATGCGCGGCGATCTCGGTATAGAAATGGTGCATCAATACAAACCAAACGCGGTTTTGCTGGATATACAATTGCCGGTAAAAGATGGTTGGGAAGTGATGGAAGAGCTGAAAAGCAATCCGGCCACGCGGCATATCCCGGTGCATATCATGTCGTCGTTAGAGGTAAAAAAAGAAAGCTTGCTGAAAGGGGCAATTGATTTTATCAACAAACCGCTGGCGGTTGACCAGATGAAAACCTTGTTTGAAAAACTGGAAGTGGCCATGTTGCGCAGCCCTAAAAAGGTGCTGATTGTAGAAGACAACGATCAGCATGCCAAAGCTTTATCCTACTTTCTCGAAACTTTTGGCATCACTTCCGAAATCTCGGGCAATATCAACCACAGCATTGATACGCTGCAAAAAAGGGAAGCGGACTGCGTGATCCTGGAAATGGGCGTTTCCGGAAAAGCCATTTATGAAACGCTGGAAACGATCACCCGGCAGCCGGACCTGGACCGGGTCCCGATTATTGTTTTTACCGGAAAACATCTTTCTGTTGCGGAAGAAAGCCGGATTTTGCGTTTTGCAGATTTTATCGTGGTCAAAACAGCACAGTCTTACCAGCGCGTAATCGATGAAGTAGCACTTTTTCTGCATGCGATGGAAGGAAAAGAAAAAACGCCGGCAACTGAGCAGTTGATGTCGAAAAAATCGGGTTCTTTAACCGAAGTGCTGAAAAATAAAACCATATTGATAGCCGATGATGATGTGCGGAACATATTTTCGCTGACCCGTTCTTTCGAAAAATACAAAATGAACGTAATCACAGCTACCAACGGCCGGGAAGCTTTGGAGCAGTTGGAGCAGCAAAAAACCGATATTGTGTTGATGGACATGATGATGCCCGAAATGGACGGTTACGAAAGTATCCGCCAAATACGGCAGCACCTGCAGTTCAAAAACCTGCCCGTGATTGCGGTAACGGCCAAAGTAATGCCTGCCGACCGGGAAGCTTGCATCCGCGCCGGTGCTTCGGATTATATCTCCAAACCCGTGGATGTGGATCAGTTGGTTTCGCTTTTGCGGGTCTGGCTGTATGATCAAACTTTGTAAAAAATAGCCGGTAAAAACAGTATTGGTATTTTTTGGATGCTTCTTTTATCGACCTAAAATCTAATGTTATTGTTGACGGAAGAAGAAATAGCTTTGCTGCTGACCGATTTGATCGAGGTGTACGGCTACGATTTCAGCGGCTACTCCAGTATGATGCTGCACCGGCGCATCAACCGGCTTTTCCGGCTGCGTTCTTTTTCCGGCTTTGAAGCTTTTCGATATGTATTGCGGACTGATCCGGAATATTTAAACTGGTTTATTGCGGAATTAACCGTGCCGGTGACGGAAATGTTTCGCGACCCTTCGTTTTTTTTGACTTTAAAAAACGAGGTTTTGCCGGTTTTGAGCAGCTTTCCGCTGATCCGCATCTGGCATGCCGGCTGCTCCACAGGCGAAGAAGTGTATTCTGTTGCGATTATTTTGAAAGAACTAAACCTGCTGCATAAATCAGTTTTATATGCAACAGACATCAACCCAAACGTATTAAAAACAGCCGCAGCAGGGATTTTTCCGCTGAGCGGGATGAAGCGATATTCTGAAAATTATGTGCAGGCCGGCGGAACTCAATATTTTTCCGACTATTATACGGCAAATTACGAATTGGTGAAATTAGACGAACAGTTAAAAAAACAGATCGTATTTTCAACACATAACCTGGCGACTGATGCTTCTTTTAATCATTTCCAACTCATCATTTGCAGGAATGTGCTGATCTATTTCAACCAGGAACTGCAAAACCGGGTATTGGCCCTGTTTGACAGCAGTTTGGAAAGCGGCAGTTTTCTGGCTTTGGGCAGTAAAGAAACCTTGCGTTTTACAGAGGTAGGCCTGCAGTATCAAAAAATCAACCCAAAAGAAAAAATCTGGCAAAAGCTATAATTGCCATCACAAAAAAATCACATTATATTATTCTTTTTATGTCCTTAAAAGAAGTAGTTTTAAGCTGAGAAAAATTAAAAATCTTATGGAGAAAGATAAGTGTTCAATGTCGGATGAAAACGCGCATGAAAATGTAGGTTCAAACCGCCGTGATTTCCTTAAAAAAACATCTTTTTTAACCGCGGTTGCCTTAACTCCTGTTAGTTTGGTAAAGGCTGCCCAAGAAGAAATGGACGAAAAACTGGCTGCAGTTTTTGAAAAAGTACCGCTAAAGCTCGAAATTAATGGGGTAGCACATCAGTTATCCGTAGAGCCTCGTGTTACTTTGCTCGACCTGCTTCGCGAACAACTTCACCTTACCGGAACCAAAAAAGGCTGTGATTACGGCCAATGCGGTGCCTGTACCGTTCACGTTAATGGCCGAAGGGTCAACTCCTGTTTATCGCTTGCCGTAATGCACGACGGACAAAAAGTAACGACGATAGAAGGGATAGCGCAGGGCGACCAGCTACATCCCGTTCAGCAGGCTTTTATCAATCATGACGGTTTCCAGTGTGGTTATTGCACACCAGGGCAAATCATGTCGGCAGTAGCGTTGCTGAAAGAGGGACATGCCGGTTCTGAAGCAGAAGTGAAAGAATTTATGAGCGGTAATATCTGCCGTTGCGGCGCTTACCCTAACATTGTAAATGCTATTTTGGACGTGAAGAACGGAGGATCGAAAGTATGAACCAATTTCAATATGTAAGAGTAAATCAGGCTAAATCTGCAGTAGATGTGCTTGGTAAAAGCGATAATGCCAAGTTTATTGCCGGTGGCACTAACCTGATCGACTTGATGAAAAGGGGCGTGGAAGCGCCGGACAAACTAATTGATATTAACCGTTTGCCGCTTAACAAAATAGAAAAAGTAAAGGGCGGTTTACACATTGGCGCACTGGCACTTAACAGTGACGTTGCCGAAAGTAGACTGGTATTGGAACAGTTTCCTTTACTTTCGATGGCCTTGAATGCCGGCGCATCGGCACAGCTCAGGAACATGGCTACGGTTGGTGGCAACATGATGCAGCGAACACGCTGTCCGTATTTCTATGATCCTGTTCTGCCTTGTAATAAAAGACAACCAGGCTCGGGCTGTGGGGCTTTGGAAGGATACAACCGGATGCACGCTATTTTTGGTGCAAGCGATAAGTGTATCGCTGTAAACCCGAGCGATATGTGTATTGCTTTGGTAGCACTGGATGCAACCGTGATGGTTACCGGGCCAAAAGGTGACCGGAAGATTGCTTTTGCCGACTTTCACCGGTTGCCCGGAGATCATCCTGAAAAAGACAATAACCTGCAAAAAGGCGAGCTGATCCTGGGCATAAATATTCCAGATTCATCTTTCAGCAAGAATTCTTATTATCTAAAAGTACGCGATAGGGCTTCTTATGCTTTTGCATTGGTTTCCGTTGCAGTTGCCTTGCATATTGAAAATAATACGGTAAAAGAAGCACGGCTGGCCATGGGCGGAGTGGCACATAAACCATGGCGTTTGCATTCGGCAGAAAAAATGTTAGCCGGTAAAACCGTTTCTGATGATATTTTCAGACAAGCAGCAAAAGTTGCTATGGAAGGCGCAAAAGCGTATAAGTACAATGCTTTCAAATTAAAGTTAGGCCCGGACACCATTTTTCAGGCATTAAAAACAGCATCACAATCGGTATAAGTTATGATGAAACAAATCTTAAAAAAAGAACCTAACGGCGATTCGATGAACCGGGTTGACGGCAGGTTAAAAGTAACCGGTGCAGCCAAATACTCGGCAGAATACGTGATACCAAATATGGTACATGCCGTGCTGGTTTCCGCAACGATCACCACTGGCACGATTTCTTCAATTGATACAAAAAAAGCGGAACGCGCCCCCGGTGTATTAGCTGTTGTCACCTATGTAAACGCTCCAAAAATCCCCGGTTATCATACAGGGGACGACCCTGCAAAAAAAACTACCACCGGCCAGCCCCTTAGGATATTTTATGACAATAAAATTTTTTTTAACGGCCACCCGATAGCGATGGTGATTGCTGATACTTTTGAACGCGCCACTTACGCCGCATCCTTGGTAAAAGCACAATACAAAGAGGAACCTTTTACTACCAACCTGGATATGAACCGTACTAAAGGGGCCACACCGGGAGGCGGCCGTTATGTAGATTATGTTAGGGGGGAAGCAGATGCGTATAAAAATGCACCGGTAAAAATCGAAGAAGAATATACACTGGCAACCGAAGTGCATAACCCGATGGAGTTACATGCCATTATTGCGCTTTGGGATGGTGAGGACAGAGTAACGGTTTACGATAAAACCCAGGGTGTAAAATCGACCCAGCATAGCATTGCGGATGCGTTTAAGCTGGAAGAAAAGAACGTACAGGTTAATTCTCATTTTGTAGGCGGCGCTTTCGGATCAGCTTTAAGAACCTGGCCGCACGAAATTGCTGCTATCATGGGTGCTAAAAAGGTAAACCGGCCTGTAAAACTGATGCTTACCCGTAACCAGATGTTTACTTTGGTAGGATACCGGCCGCTTACCATACAAAAAATGGGTTTGGGCGCAACTAAAGATGGAAAACTGGTAGGCATCACCCATGAATCTTACTCGCAGACATCTGTTTACGAAGAATTTTCAGAAGGTTCAACCAATGTTTCCCGGTTTTTATATGCCAGCCCTAATGCCAATACCCGGTATAAAATTATTCCCTTGAACGTAAGCACGCCTACGCCTATGCGTGGCCCGGGAGAAGCTACAGGTGCTTTAGCACTTGAATGTGGCCTGGATGAACTGGCTTATGCTTTAAATATTGACCCAATTCAGCTCCGGCTAATTAATTATGCCGAAACAGACCCTGAAAAAAACCTGCCTTTTTCAAGCAAATACCTGAAAGAATGTTACCAGATCGGCGCGGATAAAATTGGCTGGGACCAGCGCAATCCGAAACCGGGATCTATGCGTGAAGGAGAATGGATGGTAGGGTACGGTATTGCAGGAGGCGTATTTGGCGCTTATCGTGGCAGAGCTGTGGCTGTTGCTAAAATGATGGCCGACGGCAGCGTGAATATTAAGAGTGCAACCAGTGATATTGGACCCGGAACAGCAACAGCCATGGTCATGATCGCTTCAGAATATCTTGGGATCCCGGCGGAAAAGATCACTTTTGATTTGGGTGATTCTTCCTTTCCCACTGCCCCTACACAAGGCGGTTCGGCCACAGTTTCCTCTGTTGGGTCTGCGGTTCATGATGTTTGTGTAGCGCTCCGGCAAAAAGTAAATCAGCTTGCAGGTCGTCCGGCAGAGGATCAATCCACCTTAAATTATGTGGACGTACTAAAGCAAAACAATTTGCCGGTGCTTGAAATCACCCAGGAATCAAAAGGTGGCGATGAAGGTAAAAAATATTCGATGTATTCCTTTTCTGCTCATTTTGCTGTGGTCCATGTACATGCGGTTACCGGTGTGGTAAGGGTAAAAAAGGCAGTAGCAGTGGTAGATGCCGGTAAGATCGTGAATATGAAGACCGCCAAAAGCCAGATGATTGGTGGCGTTACGGGTGGTATTGGTATGGCACTTACAGAAGAAATGGTTTTTGACGATCGTTTTGGTCGTTATATAAACAACAACCTGGCCGACTACCATGTACCCGTTAATGCGGATGTACCACAGATTGAAGCTGTTTTTATTGATAAGCCAGACCCGGTTATTAACCCGGTAGGAACAAAAGGTATCGGGGAAATTTCAATTATCGGCTTTGCACCTGCTGTGGCAAATGCTGTTTATCATGCTACAGGAAAAAGGATCAGGCAATTACCAATTACCGTGGATAAACTGATATAAAAATGTGCAAGTTTAACGATGCTTCTTTTATCCGGTAAAAATTAGGTTTTCAGTCCTTTTATTTAAAAAAGGACACAAGCACCAATTTTATAGGTATAAAAGAAGCATCTTGTTTTTCAGATATTTATATTTGAATCAGATTGTTGATATACTTCAGCCTAAACCAATTTACAAGCAGTTGCAGAATCAGGCAGATTGGTTTAAACAATTTTGCAGAACACTGCCAAATTCTTTGTCGTTCGGCGGGGCAAAAATATAATTGTGGTCGCCGGGTATTTCATGGATGCGTACTCCTTTTAAGGCATATTTTTTCCATCCCAAATACTCAGGGTCCTGCATGTAATAAGTCCTGACTTTTGCCCGAAAAAGATCAATCGTACCGATATAAGGTGTTATAAAATATTCTGCTGCTGCCTTTTGGTTCAGCTGATCGATCTTGTGTGAATAACCGGTAAAGCCTACTTCTTCACGTTTAAATGGACTGATTTTCGAGTAGATACCTGTCAGCTTCCTTCTGATGGTCAATAATTTATAATTGAATGTACTTACAGGATTTTTTGCAAGCAGTACAAAAGTGTAAAAAAAGCGGTAGGTATAATTCCGGGTTTTTCTCAGTAAACGAACACTTTTAGGATAAGAAGATTCTGTTTGATCGGCATAAGAATCAAAGAGTGCCAGCACTTTTACTTCTTTGTCCAATGCTTGCAGTTGCTTTGCCATTTCGTAGGCAATGGTTCCGCCTAAAGAATAACCGGCAAGCGCATAAGGGCCATTTGGATTGTGTTTTAAAATTTCGCTGACGTAATGCGAGGCAATATCTTCTAACTTATCTAAAGGTGTGTCCACTCCGTTTAAACCTTTGGCCTGAAGTCCGTAAACCGGCTGATCCGGATCCAAGTGCTTAGATAAAGTGTTAAATAATAATACATTAAGCCCTGCGCCATGAACCATATATAAAGGTGTTTTATTTCCTTTTGGCCTGATCGGCACCAATGAATCCCAGGTGATAGCGTTTCCATCCAACTGTAATAAAAGGGATAAAGACTCAATCGTAGAAGACTCAAATAAGGAAGCTAAAGGCAAGCGTTTTCCGGTTTCTTTTTCTATCCTGCTCATGATCTGGACAGCCAGCAGTGAATGTCCGCCGATCTCAAAAAAATTGTCGTAAATGCCAATGGCAGGCAAGCCCAGGATTTCACACCAGATATCAGACACTAATTTTTCTGTTGAAGTCCTGGACGCAGCAATACCGGAAATGTCAGCCGTTGGAAAATGTGCCGTTTCGGGTAAAGCTTTGCGGTCTATCTTATTATTAGGTGTTAAAGGAAACTGATCCAAAAACACGATCTGGGCCGGGACCATAAAAGGCGGCAATGCTTCTTTTAAGGCTGCTTTCCAGATGTTGACCCATTGCTGTTCCACATTTTTTTTGATGGTTGGGGCGATTACATAAGCAACCAATTGCTGATTGCCCGGCTGGTCTTCCCGGGCAATAACCACGGCCTGGCTGATTTTTTCCTGCTCACAAAGTCTGGCCTCAATTTCGCCCGGTTCTACCCGGTGGCTCCTGATTTTGATCTGATGGTCTGCCCGGCCTAAATATTCAATTTCGCCATTCTGCAACAAACGGCCCAGATCACCGGTACGGTACATTTTTTTCCCGGAACTTAAGTTGAAAGGATCAACCGGAAAGCGTGCTGCCGTTAGTTCCGGCTGGTTTAGATAACCTCTTGCCACTCCATCTCCGGCAATAAAAACTTCAGCAATTTCACCTTCCGGAACGGGTTTCAATTGTTGATCCAGCATATAAATTTGGGTACGGTCAATTGGACGGCCAATAGTAATCGGCTCATCTTTAAAAATCTGTTTCCCTGTGGAGTAGATCGTTGTTTCTGTAGGCCCATACATATTCCATAAGCCGGAGCAAAGCGGAAGTAGTTTTTGTGCCAGGTCATGTTGTAAAGCTTCTCCGCAGCAAAAAATACGTATGGGCAGCGACTCTTTCCATCCGGCATCCAGTAAAAGACGAAAGGTGGCCGGCGTAGCTTGTATCAAACTGACATGGGCTGACTTGATTAGCTTCAGCAGTTCGTAGCCGTCTTTCGCGGTTTTTGTATCTGCCAAAACGATTTCTGCACCAGTAATCAGCGGTAAAAAAAGTTCCAGACCAGCAATATCAAATGAAATTGTGGTCAGGGCCAGCATCCGATCCTCCGAAGTAATGCCCGGCCATTTTCGGATACTTTGCAGCAGGTTGACCAAATTATGGTGCTCAATCTGAACACCTTTTGGTTTGCCGGTTGAACCAGAAGTGTATAACACATAAGCCAGGTCTGTACCATTTAGCTTAACATCGGGGTTTTCTGTGGGATAAGAATCCATTTCCTGCAACATATCTTCCAGCAATACTTCTTTTACTGCCGAAAAATATTGCCCGCTGTATTTTTGGTTGATCAGCAGAAATTTAGCTTCCGAATCCTGCAGCATATAATTGATCCGTTCCTGCGGATAGGCAGGATCAAGCGGAATATAAGCTGCACCTGCCTTCAAAACTGCCAACAATGAAATGATCATTTCTATAGAACGATCCAGCGAAATGCCAATCAGATCGCCCCGTCTAACTCCTTTTTTTATCAGCAACGCCGACATTTGGTTTGATTTTAACAATAGCTGGCCGTTCGTGATCCGCTCATCTTTAAACCGTATTGCTGTTTTTACCGCATATTTTTTCAAGCATTGGTTGATAATGGCTGGTAACTGTTCCTGCGTAGAAGCGGCACTTATAGTTGTAGGATGTTTTAAAGGATCACTCCGGAAATTTTTTGCTGAGTAGGAAATACTTTGGATAGAACGGTCCGGCTCCTGTGAAATAACCTGCAACAGGCCTTCAAAATCAGCCATTATTTTTCGGATGGTTTCCGGTTTGAAAAGCTGCGTATTGTATGACCATTCCAGCGTTAGTTCCTGCTCAGAACCACTGGCGTTCAAAAAAATCTCAAAAGTTTCAAAAGCTCTTGGGTTGTAGTGCAAGTGATGCTTTAAACCTATAAAATCCACGCCATCGTCCATGTTCATATCCATATTAAATACTACGGGCACTAATGGAATGCGGGAAGGATCACGAGGAATAGGCAAAATTTTGAGCAAACTGCCCAAACTGAGCTGCTGGTGTTCCAGGGCATCTAGGATCTGTGATTTTCTTTGTTTTAAATAGGCATTAAAAGTAGTTTCATTCCTAAGGAAGCTTTTCAGCGGCAGCAGATTTACGCAATGTCCGGTCAATCCGTAATATCCGGAAGCTGATTGCCCGGAAGCCGGAAGTCCGAGCACAGTTTCCTGCTGCCCGGTAATTTGATGAAGTAAAATTTCAAAAGCAGAAAGCAGCGTGACCACAAAGCTGCAACCTGCTTTTGCACCGGTTTTTTTTAGGGTTGAAGTAAGTTGCGGATTCAGTTTAAAATCATCACGCCTGCTTTTGTAAGTCCTGAGTGGAGGCCTTGGAAAATCTATCGGAAGCTTTGTGTCGGGCATTTTACCTTCAAACTGTTCCAACCAAAACTGTTTGGTTTGTTCGTAAGCTTTGGTTTGGTCAAATTGCAGTTGTTCCGTGATATACTGGCTCATTTGCGGTGCTTCCGGCAATGCTGGCTGCTGTCTTTGCTGATATGCCGAGTAAAGTTTGCTCAAATCCAGCAACAAAACCCCCAGCGACCAGCCATCACAAATAATATGGTGTGCGCAAAAAGTAAAACAATGTTCCTGTTCTGAAAGCTGGAAAAGTGTGGTATGGAACAATGGCCCGTTTTCCAGGTCATAATTCTGCAAAGCTTCCTGCTGCAAAAACTGTTTGATAGCTTCCTGCTGATCGTTTTTTTTCTGATCTGATAAATTTTTAATAATTAGGTTTAAAACCTGGTTTGGATAAACAATAATTTCAGTTCCGCTGCTTTTGAAAATGCAGCGCAAAGATTCGTGCCGAAGGATCAAATCCTGCAAGGCCAGTTCCAGGGCGTTCTGGTCTAGCTTTCCGGTCAGCCGCAGCGAAACAGATTCGTTATAACAACGGTTCGCATCATCGCCGCCCAGCATACAGGACAACCAGATTTCTTCCTGCGGCTTTGACAGCGGTATCCTTTGTTCGGTTTCCGTTCCATCAAAAGGATCGAAATCAACCGGTTCTAAATAATAGGTATGCTTCGTATTCAAACTAAATTGCTTTGTTTAACCTGTAAAAATTTGTCTTTTTGCTCCGGGTGCACTACAAACCACGCCGGGTTTCCGTCCTTGTCTTTTCCAAGCCTGGCTCCGGGAACAGGCGATACTTCTTTTATCGATACTTTTTCGAGTTGCGGTTTCTGGTCATTAAAGCCCAAGAAACCGGCGGCTGCAAGCTCCAAAGCACTTTCTTCAAATGCGGCAGCTATTCGGTTTACTTCTGTTGAAGTGTGCGCATGTGTCAAAAAGCAAGGGAAATTATCCCAGATATGAATGCCTTTCAAGCGCATCAACGTGAATAGCAGTTCGTTATGTTTATATTCCTGCTTGAATTTGATCTTCCATAACGAACCAAAACTGGCTATATAAATGGGCAAATGTTGCTGGTTACAAATTTTGTTTATCATTTCTGCCAGCCTGTCTGTTTCTATATTCAGTTTTTTCTGCAGATCAGGGCCTTGCTCTTTCAAATAGGTTAAAGTAGCTTTTGCAGCAGCCAGCGTAAGCGGATGGCGCACAAAAGTCCCGGCAAAGTAAGTAACACCGGCTTCGGGAACAGAATCGTCCCCGTATTGCCAGAAACCACCGTCCAGCGCGTCCATCCAATGTTTTTTACCGGCAATCACGCCGATAGACAGTCCGCCGCCAACCACTTTTCCGTACGTGCCCAAATCGGCTTTGATACCAAATAAAGTTTGTGCGCCGCCCGGGTGCATCCGGAAACCGGTGATCACTTCATCAAAAATCAGCGGTGTCCCTGCTTGTTCTGTAATCTCCCTAAGCTCTTTTAAAAACGCTACCGGTTGAAATTCCGGTCGGCGGCTTTGGACAGGTTCCACCAAAACAGCCGCCAATTCGTGCGCCCGTTCCCGGATGATTTGCAGGCTTTCATCCGTTCCGTAATCCAAAATCAGCATATTTTGTACGGCTTCCGGCATAATACCTGGTGCTGCCGGAACTGATCTTAAACTTTTAGTGCCGCGGATAATTACCTCATCTATAATCCCATGGTAAGAACCGGAAAAAGCTACGATCAGCGAACGGCCTGTTACCGTTCGCGCAATCCTCATCGCACCCAAAACTGCTTCCGAACCGGTATTGCACAAAGCAGCACGGTCTGCACCTGTAAATTCGCAGATCAACTGGCTTACTTCTCCCGCCAACTGGTGCTGCGGGCCGATTTCAAAACCAAGTTCTATTTGTTGCTGTAAAGCTTTTTTGATAAAATCAGGCTGATAACCTAAAAAATTACTGCCGAACCCATTTAAAGCATCAATATATTCATTGCCATCTATATCCCGTAAATGGCTTCCTTTTGATTGGTTTACGACAAGCGGATAAACAATTTCTTTAGTTGCAGGGCTGAATCCGGAAACCACGCGCGGATCAGCCATGAACGAACGATCTTGCTGCGCCTGGGCTTTGCTGGCCGACGTTTTCTGGTTGTATTGTGTAATCAGGTTTTTCAAAAATTGCTGCTGAACGGGACTTAGTTCTTCCTTTTCTTTTTGGATGCGTGCTGTTGCGCCAAATGGTTTTTTAATTTCCGCTGCTTCTTCAGGAGATAAGTGCAGATCAGCCGGTTTTTTCGCTGCAACAAACGATGCTTCTTTTACCACCTGTTTTTTATCATCCTGTAATAAATTAATTTGTTGGGAAATCAACTGGATTTGCTGTGCCAATAAACCCAGCACAGAAGTATCATTGGTTACATCAGCAGCCCGGTGGGAAACCGTTAAAACTGGCATGGCTGGTGCTACTTTTTCCTCAACAATCTCTTTTGGCAGCTTAGTTTCTAAGTATTCGGCCAATAAATCTATCGTATCAAACTGCTCGTTTAAATTTCTGAAAGTAACCGGTACATTAAATTTTTTGGTCAAGGAAATGGAAATTTGTGTTAGTAAAAGCGAGTCCATCCCCATTTCTATAAAGCTGGTCCCGGGCTGCATTTCCTGTAGTTCAATCCCGGAAGCATCGTATAAAATAGTTTTGATTTGTTCGGTTAATTTATTCATAATCATAACTTTAAGCTGTTGAGGTTGAATTTTTGGTAAAGGAGTATCTACTGATTTTTGAGGCATAAAAGAAGTAGTCGCAATGGAAGCAACCGGCGGGTTTACCCAGCATTTTTTATAATCATAAGCGTAGGGCGGCAACTGGATTTTTTTTCGGATTTGGCCTTTGTAAAATGCTTTCCAATTTGGTTTAAAACCTGCAGCCCAAAGCTGGCCCAGCACTTTCAGCATCCCTCCGTAAACCGATTCTTTTTCTCCAAAAAATGAAGCCGAATTGGCAAACGTTGCGTTTTTGTTCTGGCATTGCTGCCGAACCAAAGGCGCCAGCGTATTGCCGGGGCCAATGCCGATTAAAAAGTTATGCTGCTCCAGCAAAGTATCTACCGCATCAGCAAATAAAACTGTATGGCGGATATGTGCAGACCAATAAGCCGGGTTTGTTGCTTCTTCCGGTTTGATCAGTGCGCCGGTAACGGTAGAAATCAAAGGTGTTTTCGGCGGATAAAGCGTGATGGTTTTTACAATATCTTCAAAAGGTTTCAGGATTGGGTCCATCATCGCAGAGTGAAAAGCATGTTTATTTTCCAGCAAACGGCTCGGGATTTCCTGCTGGTCCAATATCCGTATAAAAGTAGCAACCGCTTCGTTTGCGCCCGAGACCACGATAATATCCCGGCTGTTGATTGCTGCAACCGAAAGGTCTTCCGGCAAGATCAACGCTAATTTTTCCTGTGTTATTTTGATGGCCAGCATACTTCCGCCCGGCAAAGCCTGCATCAGCCTGCACCGTGCAACCACTAATTTCAAGGCATCTTCCAAGCTGAAAACCCCGGCAAAATATGCAGCCATAAACTCGCCCAAACTATGTCCGGCTACCGCATCCGGCTGCAAACCCCAGCTTGTCCACAATTGTACCATCGCATATTGCATGGTAAAAACAGCAGGCTGCGCATACAGCGTTAGTTTCAGTTTTTCTGCGGAAGCAGGATTATGTGCGGCAGGATAAATAATGCTGCGGATATCTTCCCCCAAAATCGGAAACAATAAAACAGCGCATTCATCCACCGCATCCCGGAAAACAGTTTCCTGCTCATACAATTCCAGGTTCATATTGACAGCCTGAGAACCTTGACCCGGAAAAAGCAATGCTGTTTTTAACCCATTATTTTGGAGATTCTGCTGTGCCGGTTTAGCCAATGCCGCTTTCAGTTTTTCCTGCAAATTCTTCCGGTCATCCGCCACCAAAAAATTTCGGAAACTAAAATCTTCCCGCGTTTGATGCAAGGTGTAAGCAATATCTGCCGGTTCTGCTTCCGGGTTTTCTTCCGCAAAAGCGATTAGCCGGTTGGTGTATTGCTGCAAACTGCTTTCCGTTTTCGCCGACCAGTTGATTAAAAAGGCCGGCTTAGTTTCGGTTTCCAGAATTTCAGGCTGAAGATATTCCTGCAAAATTACATGCACATTCGTTCCGCCAACGCCAAAAGAACTTACACCGGCGAGGCGCATTTTTTCATTATTCCAATTTGTTAACGCCGTGTTTACGAAAAACGGACTGTCTTCAAAATCAATATTTGGGTTTGGCCGGTCATAATTAATCGACGGCGGGATTTGCTGATGGTGCAAGGCCAGCACCGTTTTTATAAAACCGGCAACTCCGGCAGCGGCAGTGGTGTGCCCAAAATTACCTTTTACAGAGCCGATCGCACAAAACTGGTTAAAGATTTGCTTCCCGAAAGCCAGCTTTAAACCTTCTATTTCAATCGGATCGCCAATCGGGGTTGCCGTTCCATGGGTTTCAACATAAGATACCGCAGCAGCATCAACTTGCGCATTTTCCAAAGCTTGTGCAATAGCATTGGCTTGTCCTTCGGCACTTGGCGCGCTAAAACTGCTTTTCCCGGAACCGTCATTATTTACACCTGCTCCTTTTAGCACGGCAAAAATAGTGTCGCCGTCGCGCTCGGCATCCTCCAGACTTTTCAAAAGCACCACACCGGCACCATCGCTAAAAACCGTTCCCTGCGCATCTGCATCAAAAGGCCGGCAATGCCCGTCTTTGCTGAACATCGCGCCTTCCTGGTACAAACTTCCGCTTTTTAAAGGGGCCGTAATGGCAGCAGCGCCAGCCAAAGCAATGGTACATTGGCCGTTGCGAATGCTTTCTGCCGCTTGCGCAACGGCAAGCAAACCGGTGGAGCAAGCCGCATAAACGCTGACTGCCGGCCCTTTTAAATTCAATTCGTAAGCAGTGCGGCTGGCGATGTAATCTTTTTCATTCAAAGCCATCACCTGGAAACTACCTACGTTTTCAACCATTTCCGTGTTGGGCAGCACGTTGTTTTGGTAGTAAGTATTATTTCCCGATCCGGCAAAAACACCAGTCGTACCTGAATATTTTTCTGGCAGATGACCGCTTGTTTCCAGCACTTCCCGCGCCAGTTCCAGGAAAATGCGCTGCTGCGGATCCATCAGTTCGGCAGCTTTTGGGTTGATGTTGAAAAAGGAAGCATCAAATTCATCCGCTTTTTCAATCAACCCGCGTGCTTTTACATAATTCGGATTGTTTTTTAAGTTTGAAGGAATGGAAGGGTCGAGTTCTGCATCTGTAAAAAAATCAGTCGTTTCCCTGCCGTTCTTCAGCAAATCCCAAAACTCATCTGTGCTGTTTGCTCCCGGAAAACGGCAAGCCATGCCAATCACAGCAATCTCCTGGCCGATGCTTCTTTTACCGGTACTTTTTTGGGTTAGGGTTGAAGTGTCTCCATTTAAAAGATATTTGGCAATACCGCTGATTGTTGGGTTTTGATACAATTTGGTTACCGGCAACTGATATTTCCATTGGGTTTTCAAAGCAGCAATGGATTTTAAAGCCAGCAAAGAATTTCCGCCCAATTCAAAAAAACTATCGTCTGCACCAATGTTGTCGATTTGCAGCAGTGCCAACCAGCTTGCGGCTATTCTTTTTTCAATTTCCGTTTCCGGTGTTTTATACAGCGAGGAAAGTTCCGGCCGTTTAAAATCCGGTTTAGGTAATTGCTTTTTATCCACTTTGCCGCTGCCGGTAAAAGGCAATTCTTTCAGCCAGACAAAAGCTGCGGGCATCATGTAATCAGGCAATTTTTGCGCGATGATCTGCCCTAAAACAAAAGAATTTTGCTCATCACCCGAAGCAACCAAATAAGCAACCAAACGCTTTAATCCGGGCACATCTTCCCGCGCCACGACCACGGATTGTTTAACAAATGAAGATTGATTGAGCAATGTTTCAATCTCTCCCGGCTCAATCCGATTGCCGCGGATTTTGATCTGATGGTCTATCCTTCCCAAAAAATTTATATTGCCGTCAGGAAGAATTGTGGCCAGATCACCGGTACGGTAAATGCGCAATGCTTCTTTTACCGGGTAAATTATAGTGGGAAATTTTTCCTGGTTAAGTTCAGGCAGATGGAGATAACCCTGCGCCAAACAAATACCGCTCAAGCATAGCTCGCCGGTTTCGCCCTCCGCAACAGGCTTTAGGTTTTCGTCCAGGATCAAAACCTCAACCTGATCAATTGCTGTTCCGATGGAAGGCAAATCAGGCCAGTTTTGCGGATCGTTATCCAGTTTCAATTGCGTAACTACATGGCATTCGGTTGGCCCATATTGGTTGAACAACGTGCAACCCGGTATCGCCATAAAAAAAGCCCGGATTTGCGGCGTAACTTTTAATTGTTCACCGGCAGTAATTACTTCCTGCAAACAAGCAGGAAATTTATTGCCGGAAACTGCCGCATCTGTTAAATATTGTAAAGCGACAAAAGGCAGGAATAAACGGTTTATATTCTCATTTTCAATGATTTGTAACAACAGGTTTGGGTCGAGACGATCTTGCTCATTAATCAAAACCAATGTTCCGCCAGTACAAATGGTTGCGAAAATTTCCTGAAAAGAAACATCAAAACTTAAAGGCGCGAACTGTAAAGTCCGGGAATTTGCACCGGCACAGGAATGTTTTTTTTGCCAGTTGATTAAATTCACCAAAGCAATGTGGCGCAAACAAACACCTTTTGGTGCGCCTGTAGAACCGGAAGTGTAGAGCACGTAAGCCAGTTCGCCCTGCTTTATCTCTGTTGTTAAACTATTTTTTTCTGCGGAAGTGATCACACTTAATCCTAACCTTTCAAAAAGTGGTTTCTCATCTTTTAAGGCGAGGCAAAACTGTGTTCCGGAATCTGCAATTAATTGTTCTAAACGGGCTGCCGGATAATTCGGGTCAAGTGGCAAATAAGCTTTTCCGGCTTTCAGAATTGCCAGCACACCAACAATCATTTCTATGGAACGGGTTGTGCTGATTGCGATCAGGTTTGAAGAAAAAGCATGTGCTGTTATTGCAGCGGCCAGATCATTTGACGCTTGGTCTAATTGCTGATAAGTCAACTGCTTTTCTGCCATTGCAACAACTATAGCATCAGGCGTTTGCAAAACCTGATCTTGAAAAAGATGATGTATGAAACGGAAATTTTTATCATCCGGATTTCCTGCGCTATCAGTGCCTGTCATGCTGATTCTTAGTTTATAGCTTCTATCCGAAGCACCTTACAGCATTCTTATACGCGGTGTATTTATTTTTGGTTATTATCTTGGGTTGAGATAAATAGTCCGGCAGAAAAATAGCTGTAAAAACAGATGCTGTTTTTATCGGATAAAAAATTATATTTCTGTAATCTTGAAAGAAAATACAGCCACCGGATTCAGCAATAAAAATCACATAAAATTTAAAAAAGAGTAAAAATAGCTATCTCAATAATGCCTGAAGAAAAAACAATACTTGACGATAAACTACATTGGTATAAAGATGCCATAATTTATGAGCTGCATATCAAAGCCTTTTGCGATGGCAACGGCGATGGCATGGGGGATTTTGAAGGCTTGCTGCAAAAGCTGGATTACCTGCAAGACCTGGGCATTACGGCCATCTGGCTGCTGCCGTTTTATCCTTCGCCGCTGCGGGACGATGGCTACGATATTGCTGATTATTATAGCATCAACCCGTCTTATGGCAACATCAAACAATTTAAATTACTGCTAAAAGAAGCACATGAACGCGGTTTAAAAGTGATTACCGAACTGGTGATCAACCATACTTCCGATCAGCATCCCTGGTTTCAACGCGCACGGACTGCACCTCTGGGATCAGACCACCGTAATTATTATGTTTGGACAGACGATACAAAGCAGTTTGAAGATGCGCGGATTATTTTCCAGGATTTTGAAGCTTCCAACTGGACCTGGGACCCGGTTGCCAGGCAATATTACTGGCATCGCTTTTTCAACCATCAGCCCGATCTCAACTATGATAATCCTTCTGTGCAGGAAGAGGTTTTCCGGATCATCGATTACTGGTGCAAGATGGGCGTGGATGGTTTCCGGTTGGATGCCGTGCCTTATTTGTTTGAGCGCGACGGGACCAATTGCGAAAACCTGCCCGAAACGCACGCTTATCTAAAAAAATTAAGGAAATATGTGGATGACCATTTCCCAGGAACGCTGCTGCTGGCCGAAGCCAACATGTGGCCAGAAGATTCGGCTGCTTATTTTGGAGATGGCGACGAATGCCAGATGAATTACCATTTCCCCGTAATGCCGCGTATGTTTATGGCTTTGCAAATGGAAGACCGCTACCCGCTGACAGATATTTTTGAGCAAACGCCGGCTATTCCCGAAACCTGCCAATGGGCAATTTTTCTGCGGAACCATGACGAACTCACGCTGGAAATGGTGACCGACGAGGAGCGTGATTACATGTACAAATCGTATGTAAAAAACCCGAAAGCGCGGATCAACCTCGGTATACGCCACCGCCTGGCACCGCTGCTTGAAAATAGCCGCAACAAAATTGAACTGCTGAACAGCTTGCTTTTTACCTTGCCGGGCACGCCGGTTTTGTATTATGGTGATGAAATCGGGATGGGCGATAATTTTTATTTGGGCGACCGCGACGGTGTGCGCACGCCGATGCAATGGAATGCCGACCGGAATGCAGGGTTTTCGCAGGCCAATCCGCAGCGGCTTTACCTGCCGCTGATCCTAGATCCGCAGTACAATTACGAATCGGTAAACGTAGAACTTCAGTCTAAAAACACATCCTCTTTGTTGTGGTGGACGAAACGGATGATTGCCACACGGAAAAAATACAAGGCTTTTGGTCGCGGCAACCTGCAATTTATTCCTACGGAAAATGCTAAAGTGCTGGTTTTTACCCGCACTTATCAGGAACAGGTGATGCTGATTGTGGCCAACTTATCGCGCTATCCGCAAGCTGCCGAAATAGACATGGATGCTTATCAGGGATTTGTGCCGGTTGAGATCACCAGTAAAAACCGGTTCCCGCAAATCAAAGCAGATTATCCTTACTTTTTCACTTTGGGCGCACATGCCTGCCAGTGTTTTGAACTGGTAAAAGAAGTAATAGGTGTGGCAGACCAAACCGAACTGCCTTTGCTGGAAGTAAAAACATGGAAAAATATCTTGCAAAAAGAAGCATTGCAGCAATTGGAAAACGATATTCTGCCGGCTTACCTGTTGCAAATGCCCTGGTTTGACGGGAAAGAACAGATCGAAAGCATCAAAATTACCGGTCATGCAGAAGTGCCGATGGCGGAAAACGATGCTTTTTTTCTGCTGATCGAAGTCGCTTACCAAAACGGCTTCCCCGACAAATTCCAATTGCCGGTTGCTTTTGGGAAAGCTGTATTTTCTTCTAAAATACAGGAAAGCTGTCCGCAGGCCGTATTATGCAAGCTGATCGTGAATGAAGAAGAAGGCGTTTTGTATGATGCTATTTACGGCATCGACCTGCAAATGGCCATCCTGGAACTTGCGGCAAACCGTCATATAATCCATGTAAAAGACAGTGAGCTGATTTTTCATGGGAATAAATTATTGAATGACCATTTGGCAGGGCAGGCGAAGATCAAGCCGCGCGTACTTTCTGCCACTCAGGTAAATACGCTGATTATTTATGATAATGCTTTGTGTATTAAAATTTTTCGCAAGCTGGATTATGTCATCAATTCTGATCTGGAAATTAGCCGGTTCCTGACTTTACATACCAATTTCAGAAACACACCGGCCTTGGAAGGGTCTATAGAATGGAAATTCCCGAACGGAAACCTTGTTTTGGGCATGTTGCAGGAAGTGGTGCAAAGCAACAGCGATGGTTGGACATATTTGCTCGACCGGATGACGGATTTTAACGAGCGCGTGATCGCCATGCCAGATGTTCCTCCTATAATTTCAGCGTTAAAGGGAACGCTCACCAACTCCTTGATCTACAAAGACATGCCTGCTTATCTCATTGAACTGCTGGACAATACCCTGGCAAACCGCATCCACACGCTCGGCCAGCGTACCGGCGAACTGCACTTGGCATTGGCTTCCGGCACAAGTTTCCCGGAGTTTGCGCCGGAGGAATATTCGCTGCATTACCAGCGTTCGCTGTATTCCGGCTTGCAGGCTCTGGTGCGTACATCGTTCTCTTTACTCAACCAAAAGTTGGGCGGACTGACGGACAAAGAAAAAGTAGTGGCAAAAGAAGTATTGGAAATGAAGCAGGAAATCCTCCTGATTTTTAAAACCATTTACAGCAAAAGGATTGAGGCAGATAAAATCCGTGTGCACGGCGATTACAACCTAGAGCAGGTTTTATTCACCGGAAAAGATTTTTTTATTCTTGATTTTGAAGGCAACCCTGAGCGTCGGTTTAGCGAACGCCGCATCAAACGGTCAGCCCTGCGCGACGTGGCCAGCATGGTCCGTTCTTTTAATTATGTAGCTTACCGCAGCTTGTATGCCGATAACCAGATACGCGAGGAAGACATTGCCAAGCTATTGCCTTTTGCCGAACAATGGTATCATTACACCAGCGGCTTTTTTATGAAAGCGTATTTGGATACCGTAAAAGATGCCGGTTTTGTGCCGAAAGAAAAAGAAGGATTGGATACTTTGATGCAGGTTTTCCTGCTGGAAAAAGCTTTGAAAGAATTGGTTTATGAACTCAAACACCGGCCGGATTGGTTGATGATTCCACTAAAAGGGATCATCCAATTGGTTAAAAGCAGCAGCGTGAAAGTGTAGCTTTTGGTTCTAAGCATTTCAAAGAATTTATCTTGTAACAATATTTTAGGTGATAAAAGAAGTATGAGTGATGCTTCTTTTATCACCTAAAATTGTGCGATGGTTTTTTGTTTGATATGGAAATTGAATTGGATTATGGATTGAGAGTCCCAAGCGTAGGATTGCAAACAAAAGCTTAATTCTAAGTTTTCAGCATGGATTTTCAATTGCAATGGAATCTCACTTATGGCAAGTCATCCAATAATCTGTACCTTCGCCCTCCATTGTATTTTATTCCAGATCATTTATGTGGGCAGATAAATTAAAGCTCAGTAAACAGTTAACACGCTTGATAACCGAAGCCGGTTATGGCCAACCGAAAGAAATCCAGTTTAAAACGTTGCCGAGAATAGCAGGCGGACAAGACTTGATTGTGGTTGGCCCGGAAGGTTGCGGCAAAACCACCACATATATTCTGGCGGTTTTGAGCCGTATCAAACAAGGTTTTGGCGATGCGCCGCGCGTGCTGATTTTGGCGGCAAGCAAAGAAAAAGTGCTGGCCGTAACGGGGCAGCTTGCTTTGTTCAACACTAATAAATCAAGACAAATTGTGGGTTTGTACCCGGCCCCGGGCATGGAAACGCAATTGGACGAACTGGCAGACGGGGCGGATATTGTAGTGGCAACGCCTGATCGGGCACGCGCTATTTACCTAAAATTAGGTTTGAATTTAAACAAAGTGGAGCTGCTGATCCTGGATGATGCCGACCTGATCATCAAGCAAGGGATGCAACTGCCGGTAGCCGAACTGGCCAACAGCATCAGCAAAGCCCAGCACTTGGTTTTTACGGAAGTGCTGCATGATAAATTGCTGAAAATGATTAGCCCGTTTATGCAATTGCCCACTGTGGTAGAGGTGGAGGAACTAAGCGAAACACCTTTGGTTACTTACCAGCAACTGCTGTATCGGGTTCCAAATTTTCGCACAAAAATCAATTTGCTTCATCTGTTTTTGCAGGATGCCGAACTGTTTACCAAAATGGTGGTGTTCGTGAATACTGTTTTTACCGCACAAAAATTGTATAAAAGTTTGCAGCAGGTGATGAAACAGGAGGTTGCTTTGTTCGATCCCGGTTCTTTTGATAACGTTGGTTTTCAAGATATTAACCAATTTTCAGCATCCGAAACAGCAAGAATACTGATTGCGGCAAACGAAAACAGCGGGCAAACCGGGCTGGCGGATATTCCTTTTATCCTGCACTTCGAGCTTCCCTTGGAACCGAAAACTTTTGTTGACCGTCTGACCAATCCTTCTCCGCAGGAAAACCAGGACACGCTGGCCATTACTTTTGCAACCGATCCGGAGCTGAATGCAGTCCGGAAAATTGAGCAGATGACCGGCCAAAAAATCCCTGTTGCTGCCTTGCCCGAAGAACTCATTATCGAAAAAGACCAAAAACCGGAAACAGCAGAAAAAAAGGTTGTAAATGTTAAAAACCTGGCTTCAGGACCTGGTGCTGCTTTCCACGAAAAAAAGCCTGCCAATGCCAAAACTTATAATTTCAGTTCCGGAGAAAAAGCAAAAATGAACAACAAAAAGAAGCACTGATTTTAAGGCGGTAAAAACAGTATCAAGCTCAATCTGCACAACAGCGGATATACAAGTCTTCCACTTTTTTTCTTGCCCAGGGCGTTTTCCGCAAAAAAGTCAAGCTGGATTTAATACTTGGGTTCTCTGCAAAACAATTGATGCGGATACGGACGTACAATTCCGGCCAGCCAAAATGTGTCACCAAAGTGTTTAAGATAGATTCCAAGGTTTTTCCGTGAAGCGGATTGTTGGCTTGCTGCGTCATAAAAACAAAAGTATCAATAGTTGGCCGAACAGCAATTATTGGCCAAACAGCAAACATTTTTTACCCAAAAAACTTTACCGGATATGAAAAAAGGAACCGCAATAATCGGGGGGACAGCAGGCGCAGTCGCTTTAAACTTGTTGCACGAAGCTTACCGGCAAATTGATGCTGATGCACCGCACATTCATTTAATCGGGGAAGAAGCTTTGGTCAAAATCCTGAAAACCGTTCATCTTCCTCTTCCAAATAATAAAAAAGAATTGTATCGATGGACTTTAGCTGGTGATGTGTTGAGCAATGCTGCTTATTTTAGTTTGCTTGGTTTAGTTGAAAGCAAGCATATGTTAAGGCGCGGCCTGATTTTAGGATCGGCTGCCGGGGTTGGTGCTGTTTTTATGCCACAAAAAATGGGTTTGAACAATGCGCCCAGCGACCGTACCATGGAAACCAAAATACTGACCGTATTGTGGTATACTTTAGGCGGATTAGCTGCCGCCGGAGTGATGAAAGTATTGCGAAAGAAGTAGGGTTTTGGCGGGAAATTATTCAGGCTGAACTGTTGAAACCTTTAGCCAGCGATCAGTTCCTTCATCAGTTGTTCCTTTTCAATCTTTTTTTGCAGCTCTAAAATCCCTCCGATCAAAGCTTCCGGGCGCGGCGGGCAACCTTGTACATAAATATCAACCGGGATGATCCGGTCAACACCTTTTACCACGTGATAGCCGTGTTCCCAATACGGGCCGCCGCAGTTGGAGCAGGAACCCATTGAGATCACGTAACGTGGTTCGGGCATTTGTTCGTACAGCCGTTTTATCCTTTCAGCCATTTTAAAAGTTACCGTGCCGGCAATGATGATCACGTCGGATTGCCTTGGGGAAGTCCGCGGAAAAACACCATAACGGTCTAAATCATAAGTAGAGGCATAAGCACCCATCATTTCGATGGCGCAACATGCAATCCCAAAAGTCATTGGCCAAATAGACGATAAACGCGACCAGTTCATCAGGTCATCCAGTTTTGTAACCATAACGCTACCGCTTTCCATACTTTTTCCCACGCCCATATTTACTGGTTTTTCAAATTTGGTTTAAACATCGGTTTGCGTACTGCTGCCGTTGCCGATGCTTCTTTTACCGGTATATTTTCTGTTGTTTTTTCTGCGGAAAAAGGCTTCACCGCGTACTTGATTTCGTTGATTTTATCATAAACTGAACCCGGAATATTCACCGGAACACTTGGTTGTATTACTTTATCTTTGATCCATTGCAGATCGCCTTTTACCCAGACATAAACCAGACCGAGGATCAAAATCCCCATAAAAATAAACATTTCCGTCAGGCTCAACCAACCCCAGCGGCTGTCTTCTGCCATCAATTCATGGCTGCCAAAAACTGTTGCCCATGGAAAAATGAAAACCATTTCTACATCAAACAGCAAAAAAACCAGCGCAATTACATAAAAACGGGAGTTCAACTGCACCCAGGAAGAACCGGTTGGCTCCTCGCCGCATTCGTATGAAGCCAGTTTTTCCGGGTTGGGTTTGTTGGGCGCGATCAGTTTGTTCAGGGCCAGCATCCCGGCGGTGATGAGGAGACCGGAAATTAAAAAGACCAATATCTTTCCAAATTCTGATATTTGCGAAACTTCTTGCATGGCTACAAATTTAACAAAAGACATTGATTTTGATGCAATCATCATCGGCGGCGGGGCTTGCGGATTAATGTGTGCGGCACAAGCTGGCTTACTTGGAAAAAGGACATTGATCCTTGAAAAAAACGCACAGCCAGGCGCAAAAATCCTGATCAGCGGCGGCGGAAGATGCAACTATACCAACTTGCATACTTCGGCACAGCAATTTGTTTCGGAGAACGGGCATTTTTGTAAATCAGCTTTTTCGCAGTTTACGGTGCAGGACACAATCAATTTTTTTGAAGTTTATGGCGGCATCCGCGGAAAAGAAAAAACATTAGGCCAGCTTTTCCCGGAAAGCAACAAGGCAAAAGATATTGTCAGGGTTTTTACGGATTTGTGTGCAGACACAAGCCAGCAAACCTGGTGCAACACGGAAGTAAAAAGTATCGGTAAAAACAGTATTGGTTTTGAAATTCAATTGGTCAGAAACGGGAAAGAAGAAACTATTCAATCATCAAAAGTCGTGATCGCTACCGGCGGTTTGCCGATTGCCAAAATGGGCGCAACAGATTTTGGTTTGAAAATAGCCCGACAATTTGGATTGGAAATCACGCAAACGGCACCTGCTTTGGTCCCGCTCACCATCACCGGGAAAGAGCAGCAATGGTACGGACAGCTTTCGGGCAGTTCTGTTTTTTGCAGGGTAAGTTGCGGCGAAATGAGTTTTGAGGAAAATATTTTGTTCACGCATTGGGGTTTGAGCGGGCCTGCAATTTTGCAGATTTCTTCCTACTGGAAACCGGGAAATTCAATTGAGATAGATTTGCTTCCGCAGAAAAACATTTTGGAATTGATTGAAGCCGAAAGACAGTTGAACGGCAAAAAGCAATTGCTTACCTTATTGTCAAATTTATACACACGCAAGTTTGCCGAAGCCTTGATGCTTCTTTTACCGGTAGAAAAAAACCTGGCTTCGTTAAGTAAAGCAGATCTGCAAAAAACGGAAACATTGATCCATCATTTTAAAACAAAACCTGCCGGGGATAAAGGTTATGATAAAGCCGAAGTGATGCGTGGCGGCGTTTCTACCAGCGAACTTTCCTCCAAAACTTTGGAAGCCAAGAAAGTGCCGGGCTTATACTTTGGTGGCGAATGCGTGGATGTAACTGGTTGGCTGGGCGGTTATAATTTTCAATGGGCTTGGGCAAGTGGTTTTGTGATTGCGCAGGGTTTGTAGTTGTAAAATATTGTTTTTTATAAGTTAAACGATCAACATTTTTAAGACTTTAAGAGCCTGTTTAAATTTTACTGAATTTATTTTCTATGCTTCTTTTATCACCTAAAAAACATAAAATTTCTATGCTTTTTCTATTTGTATAGCATGTAAAAGCAAAATTTACAGACATAAAAGAAGCACTGTTAATTTTGCGGATATAAATTTAAACAGGCTCTAATTTCTTTACGATTTATTTGTTAGGGATAATTTTTAAGGATAAAAGACTGATTTACTCCTTGTAAAAAAGCTCTAACAGAAAGGTCATAATCAAATAAACTTAAATCATCACCAATTTTTCAGGTTTAAAAATTATAAGTTTGAAGAAGAGGGCTTAAATTAATTATGGACAGTTATGAAAATTCCACAAAAGTACCTGAGCAGGCAGGCTGAAATTACAGAATTATTTATGCAGGTGATGAACAAGCACATGGATGATTTTATGGCGGGGCGCGCGGCAGAAATGTTTCACATTAAAGATATTGCCAGTATTATGTGCCTGCACCCGGTCCATATTAGTAATGTAATCAAACTGTACACCGGATTTCATCCCTGCTACTTTTACGAGCTTAGAATTGCACGGGAAGCTAAAGCTCTTTTATCAGATCCTTCTTTATCGGTGAGTAACGTTGCAAATCGGCTAACTTATGATACGTCTAATTTTACCAAATTTTTTAAAGAGTATGAGGGCGTGACACCTACAGAATACCGTAAAAAATTGAATGGCCAAAATGAAAACGCTCTGTAAAAACCACACTTACACCTGGTTGCCTGATTGATTCTCGAAATACTCAGGTTCATTTAGATTTTTGCCGCTTTGTTTGTTATGCTTTTTTTATGCCAATAAAAGCTCTGGCGTTATAACATTATATAAAGGAGTTGTTTAAACTTTTAGTTGGTTGAAGCAGTACGATTTACAGGACTTACCAAAGTATCCAGAAATAAATTTAGAGCCTGTTTAAATTTCTATCATATCCTTCGACAAGTCCGGGATCAATAATTATAATGCTTCTTTTATGCTATAAAGTTTGGTATCGTATATTTTTGTTTTTGGCTAAAGCCTGTTGTTTGTCAACTTTATCCACGGCCTGAAGGCTGTGGCAATTGAAGTTTGATGATTAGCCTGTTATGATCGCTTTATTCGTTGCTGTCGGATAAAAAATTTGTAAAACAAGGTGGCGGGATTACCACGGCCTTCAAGCCGTGGATGGTAAGAAATTTAGATATGGCTTTAGCCAAAATAACTGGTAAGAAATTTAAACAGGTTCTTAAACAAATCAAAAATAGCAGAACACAAGCATTAATTATTATAAGCTAAAAGAAGTATATTATATTTTCCGGAACTTATTTAAACAAGCCCTTAATTAATTCTCCGCAGAACATATAAAAGGGGCAGGATTATAAAAATCGTCCTGCCCCTTTTTATTGCGCCCCTCTTTTGACTATTTACAACCAGGTTTCCTTCACCATCATCATTAAATACTTAAGTCTTCACCAATAATACTTAAATACTCACCACAGCCACATCGGCCGTCTTACCGACCTTTGTTTCAACAAATAATTAAAAAAATGACAACACAAAATGAAGAACCCGAAATGGTGAAAGCTCTAACGGCAGAAGAACGCCAGGCGATAGAAACTTTTTACAGTGCCTGGAAGAAAAAACAGCCTGAACTACTTGACCAGGTATGTACACCAGAATGGAAGGACATTCCATTAGCACCGGGCCAGGCAGAAGGCCCAAAAGGCTTGCAAGATATTATCACCCATTTTGCTAAGACATTCCCTGACGTGGAGGCTATCATTCACGAAATATTTGGCACGCATGAACGTGCAGGCGTAAGGGCAGAAATTGCATTTACCCACAATAATGAGCTGCTTGGTATTCCGGCCACCAATAAGAAAGTATCCATAGCCCTGCACGAATTTCATTACTTGAAAGATGGAAAGCTTACGCACACTTGGCATTTGGAAGACTGGTTCGGGTTGCTTATGCAAAGTGGTGCATGGTCAACAAATGGGTTAGGCAACGATTAATAAATATCAAATTAAAAAAAAGAAACAATGAATAATTTAAATAAAACTGCTGTAGTAACAGGCATCAGCAGCGGCATTGGCCTGGCGCTGGTGAAAAAACTGTTAGCTGAAAATTTTAACGTGATTGGCACAACGAGATCGGGCCTTCTTGGTGATTTTAAGCATGACAATTTGCAGGTAATAGCTTTGGAGGCAACTGATAAAGACAGCGTTGATGCTGCGATTAAAAGGATTGCTGAATTTACAAAGGGAATTGATCTGCTGATCAACAATGCTGGTGCGGCTCCGGACGTATTTGACGTAACGCCTGAAATCAATGCCTTCAATCAAACCATTGCTACCAATATTACTGGTGTTGTGTTTTTTAATGAACCATTGCTTGAAATGATCAAAGATGACGGACAAGTAGTTTTCATTTCAAGTAATATGGGATTGCCAAGGAACGCAGATGTGAATGGTCCGGCATACCGTATGTCAAAAGCAGCTATTAATATGTATGCGGCAATGTTGGCAAAACGGCTTGCAGAGCGTAATATTAAGGTAACGCCGGTTCATCCGGGCTGGGTGCAAACCAAATTGGGCGGAGACCAGGCCCCGTTAACACCTGCGCAATCAGCAGAAGGGATTTATAACGGTCTTGCCAGCAATATGGAAAGTGGCAAATTTTATAATATAACGATACCAGGTACAGAAAATTTTTAAGGGCAGGTTCAAATAAGGTTGCCATCCGCAACCTTATTTTTTATTGATCAATGTAAAACGATTGAGTGATGTATAATGAATTAAAAGATAAAGTTGCACTGATTACCGGTTCAACAAAAGGGATAGGAAGGGGCATAGCGGAAAAATATGCTTCGCTTGGGGTAAAGCTGGTACTGAATTATTCTTCGGATGACAAGTCTGCTGAAGAAACAACAAAACTGATGGAGCAGTACGGTGTAGAATTTCTGGTTTTGAAAGCAGACGTGTCCAATCTAACTGCCATAGAAAAGCTGTTTACCGATGCTATCAACCATTTTGGCAAACTGGACATCGTGATAGCCAATGCCGGGATTGAACTGATAGAAACACCGGTTATTGATTCTACAGAAGAGGACTTTGATAAAATATTCAACGTAAACGTAAAAGGTACATTTTTCGTGTTGCAGCAAGCTGCCAGACATGTGGTAGATGGCGGCAGGATTATCCTGGTTTCTTCTACAATGAGTATCCATCCTGATCCGGGGGCGTCTATTTATGCGGCAAGCAAAGCGGCATCAAAACTTTTTGTTGATGTTCTGGCGAAAGAATTGGGTACGCGGCAGGTTACGGTAAATTCTGTGATGCCGGGAATTATTGACAATGCCGGAGTGATCACTAATCAGCCTGAGGACGTAAAACAGAAAATGAAGGCAGGTAGTCCGTTGAGCAGGTTGGGTTCCGCAGCAGATGTTGGCAACGTAGCCGCATTCCTGGCATCAAATGAAGCAAGTTTTATTCACGGGCATCATTTACAAGTTAACGGCGGCTCCATATATTGAGGCCTAATAATGTGAGTTTTTGAGCTTAAACACAGCTCATCAATTCAAAAGGTACAGACATACAGATTGGAATGTCTGTGGAAGTATTATTTGAGAATTGATATTCAATTAAATTCTGGCTATAGTAAAATGTCTAATTCAAAGCAGTCTCACTTTATCCCTCAATGGATTTCAGGTTTTTATCCTGATATGGCTTTGCTGTTGATCCGTCTTTGGGTGAGTCTCAGCTTATTTGTTAATCATGGCATGGAAAAAATATCACATTTTTCAGAAATGCAGAAAACATTTCCTGATCCGGTACATATTGGCAAAACGCCAAGTTTGATTTTTGCTTTGATCACTGATGCCATACTTCCTTTATTTTTAGCACTCGGCCTTTTTTCTAAAATAAGCACATTCTTTTTGATCATAAACCTGCTGGTAGCCTTTATAATGGTCCATGGTGGTTCTTTCGCTTCCCTTCATGGTGAAATTGCTTATTTATATCTCGGTGTCGTTATTATGATATTTATTTCCGACCCGGGAAAATACAGTGTTGATAAATTTATAAGATCAAAACGTTCAAAAAAACCACAATCAGTATAACCGATAATTAAAACAGGGATTTATTCAACGCTGATTGCTTTTCCACATTCTTTGAAACGTACACTCCAGCATATTTGCATCGTCATTTAAAAAACACCCAATGAAAACACTTGAAAACAAAGTAGCTCTGGTCACTGGGGCATCAAGAGGAATTGGCGCAGCAATAGCCATAGAGCTTGCCCAAAAAGGGGCTGCCGTAATTGTTAATTATTCCGGCAGTAAAAAAGCTGCAGAAGATACGGTAGCCATTATAACTGACGCCAATGGCAAAGCAGTAGCTATCCAGGCCGATGTAAGCAATAAAAACGAGGTAATCCGTTTGTTTAACCAGTCTATCGAAGCTTTCGGCAAGCTTGATATCCTGGTGAACAATGCCGGTATTATGATCTTAAATTCATTTAAAGATGCCACTGATGCTGATTTTGAGCAGCAGTTTAACATTAACGTCAAAGGCACATTTTATACTTTACGTGAAGCTGCATCCCGGTTGGCAGATCATGGAAGCGTGATCAATTTTTCTACCACAGTAACCCGTACTAATTTTCCCGGATATGGATTATATGCCGGAACAAAAGCGGCCATAGATCAGTTCACCCGAATTTTTGCCAAAGAAGTGGGTAACCGTGGCATTAACGTAAACTCGGTGCAGCCGGGGCCAACAGCTACTGATCTTTTTCTAAATGGAAAGTCTGAAGAAATGATTGCCAAATTAGCTGCTGCAAACCCATTTAACCAGTTAGGCACACCGGAAGATATTGCCAAAGTTGTAGCCTTTCTCGCCAGCGATGATGCTAAATGGATTTCAGGACAAAATATTGGAGCCAATGGTGCAATGGCTTAACGAGAGGGAAAGATTGCATACCATAAAGTGAATGCTTAAAAAGTGGTTGTTGTCCTGGATTAATAACGGCCATTTTTTGATGCTTCTTTTATGCACCTAAAATCGGCTACTGTATAAAAAGGCATACCCGTAAATTAAATTAAAGTATGCCTTTTCTTCCCCTGGATTTTTGAACTGCTTTAGTTTTATTTGCTGCCAGAATTCAATAATCCTGCCGGGACTTTCAGTTCTCCGGCAGAAGTGATCAGGCCGTTCACTTCATCTTCAATATCAGTTGCCTGTGTGTAAACATCGCCGGCAATCGGGCGTTTGCGCAATTCTTCTTTGTACAAGCGGATTTCCTGTGTCCGCTCAGTATTATTTTGCGGGCCGCCATAACCGGAGAAGCCAAAACCGCCCCATTCGCTCACCAGCAATGGGACTTGATTGCGGAAAAAGAAAGGATCGCCCACAACCAAGGGGTTTGCAGCCACGCCGATCAGCTTTCCACCAACTAATTCATCAAGCAATTCCCGCCAGCGTTGTAAGTCGGTAGTGTATAAATGGGCAGTCAGCAAATCAGTTTTCAAACGGCCTTCGTAGGAAATATGCTGCCAGCCATCATTATCCACCACCAAAAACTGCGGTTCCGCAATCTGCATAAAATGATACATGTCCATAATGTATTGCCGCGTTTCCGGGTTGGTGGCAATGTCTTGCGCGCCCCAATCTTCATTGTACAAACTCCAGATCACGATGGAAGGATGCGTACCGATCAGGGCCAGCATCCGCAGCAATTCTGCCCGGTGGTTTTCCCGGCTTTTGCTGTTGGAGCTGTGCGGGCTCGGGACTTCTACCCATAAAAGAAGCCCTAATTTATCGGCCAGGTTATAAATCCGGGGGTCAACGCCGGCAATGTGGATGCGCACCAAATTGCAGCCCAAAGCTTTCATGGCGTGCATGTGCTGCTTGATTTCTTCATAAGTTGCTCCGCCGGGCTGGTACAAAATCCCATCTAAATAAACTGGTTTTGAATTGAGGTAGATGCAGCAGCCGCGCGCTTCAATCTTGCGCAGGCCAAAGTTGGTTTCAATCTCGGCAATGTATCCTTTAGAGTCAATTAGTTGCGCAACCAAGCGATACAAAGTTGGAGATTCGGGAGACCATAATTTCGCACTTGGGATTTCCAAAACCACGCGCTGTTGCTTTTGCCCGGCTTCCAGCAGCAGCGGATATTCGTCCGTCGCAATCGGCTCGTTGTGATCGGGATGCTTGTTATATACCTGCAATTTGATGGTGTAGGCACCAGGATCATGGATACGTGTAGTGAGGTTAAGGCGCACCATTTTTTCTTCCACCATGCTTACCACACCAACCCGTGACCGTAAACGGTTGCGCTCTACCGATTCCAGCCAAATGCTGCGGACAGCGCCCGTATAAGTTTGATACCAGATTCCGCCACGTTTATATACTGATGATTCCTGTTTACCGCGCGTGGTATCGGCATCTTTGGTATCTGCAATCCGCACGGTTAGTTTGTTTATGGGTTTTAGTGTGATTTCATCCAGTTCGTATGAAAAAGACGTGTATTCGCCAACATGCACCAGTTCACCTTCAATGGTTTGCAGCGGGAAACCATTTATCCACACTTGCGTTTCGTATCCGCATGCGCCAAAAGTAAGTTGTAAAATAGACGGCGGCATTCCGGGCCCGTTGCTTTGCACCGGCATGGGGAAATCGCGCTCATACCAAACCACAATTTTATTTTCCCACAATTTTTCGGTGGGATGGCCTTTTGCCATTTGCTGCTCCACGCTGCCTGGCCAGTGTGCGGTTTCACTATAGTCATGGTTCAAATGCCAGCTTTCCTGCAAACCGAGGTCTTCCCGGTCGAGGGCAAACTTCCATTCGCCATCCAAAAGCGTAAAAGAATTTGGGCGGATGACAGCGCGCGGCAGCGGGTTCACATAATCCAAAGTGTCGGTTTCTTCCTTACTTGCAGAAAAACCGTAGTTAGGCCTGTTCAGTTCAAAACTCATAATATAATGGGGATACTGTTTTTAAGAGGATAAATTTTATACGGATATAAGGATAGAGCAAGTTTCAGTTATTAAGTTTAATCGTGGTGGTTTTGTTAAACTTTTTAATTTGAATAAAAATATTTTCGGGTAATGATAGTAATTACGGCAATAGCCTGCAAGAAGTTTCAAAAATAGATACGCTGATGCAATCTTTTGTTTTCCAAAAAAGGGTTCGCAATGATAACGGGCAATTGCTTGTTTAAATATTAATTTTAGAAGTTGTTTTAATTTTATGTTGATCTTTCATCCAAGTAATATCTAATCTTTTTTAATTGATTAAATTGGATTTCAACTTGTTGATACCTTCAAATGCAATGCTTCTTTTATCAACCTAAAATAAGGATGGTTGTTAAAATTGTTTTCCGTCACAAAAATTTCTGCACCTGTTTTTTTAAACAAGATTTATAACTTTAGCCCATTAATTAACCCATATCCTTATGCAAGAATTAGAACCTGCTGTTCAGGAAAAAATCAACCAATGGCTTCATGGAAGCTATGACGACAACACAAAAAAAGAAATCCAGCAATTACTGGATGACCAAAAGTACACCGATCTGACGGACGCTTTTTACCGCAACCTCGAATTCGGCACCGGCGGTTTGCGCGGCATTATGGGTGCAGGCTCCAACCGGGTCAATAAATATACCATCGGCACGGCCACACAAGGCTTGAGCAATTATCTGAAAAAGACCTACCCGAACGAGCCAATTAAAGTAGCTATTGCGCATGACAGCCGCAACAATGCCGACTTTTTTGCCAAAACTACTGCCGATGTTTTTTCTGCAAACGGCATCCACGTTTACTTTTTTAAAACACTTCGCCCAACGCCGGAGCTTTCTTTTGCCATCCGCCAGTTGGGTTGCAAAAGCGGCGTAATGCTGACTGCTTCCCATAACCCAAAAGAATACAACGGTTATAAAGCTTACGGCGAAGACGGCGGCCAGTTTGTTTCTCCTGCGGATACCAATGTGATGGATGAAGTATCGGCTATCAAAACGATTGACGAAGTAAAGTTCGGCCGCGTAGAAGAAAATGTGGAAATGATTGGAGAAGACATCGACGAAAAATACCTCAAGGATATTTTAAGCTTGTCAGTTTCCAAAGAAGCTATCCATCGGCAGAAAGATTTAAAAATTGTATATTCCCCAATCCATGGGACCGGAATTACTTTGGTGCCGAAAGCCTTGGCAGAATTCGGTTTTAAAAACGTGATTTTGGTAGATGAACAAGCTACACCGGATGGCAATTTCCCGACCGTGGTTTATCCGAACCCTGAAGAAAAAGAAGCGTTGACTTTATCACTTAAAAAAGCAAAAGAAACGGATGCTGACCTGGTTTTGGCAACTGACCCGGATGCTGACCGTGTGGGTATTGCCATCAAAAATAACCAGAACGAGTGGATTTTGATGAACGGCAACCAAACAGGAAGCCTGCTGCTGAATTACCTGATGACGGCATGGCAGGAAAGCGGAAAACTGACCGGGAAAGAATATGTGGTAAAAACAGTAGTGACGACTTATTTGATCGATAAAATTGCGGCTTCCAAAAATATCAGTTGCTACAACACACTTACCGGCTTTAAATATATCGGACAGTTAATTACAAAATTGCTTGGCAAAGAAATATTTATCGGCGGCGGGGAAGAAAGCTACGGTTATTTAGTGGGTGAGTTTTCCCGGGATAAAGATGCCGTGGTTTCCTCTGCGTTTATTGCCGAAATGACCGCATTTTACAAGGATAAAGGAAGTAGTTTGTATGATGCGCTGGTAGAAATGTACCTGGAATATGGTTTGTATAAAGAGAAACTGATCTCGATAACCAAAAAAGGAAAAAGCGGTGCCGATGAGATCAAAGCAATGATTGAGAAGTTCCGTACTTCTCCGCCAACACAATTGGGCGGTTCTAAAGTGGTGGTTTTGAAAGATTATGAAAAAGGGGTTGAGACTGATTTAAATTCCAATACAACATCCAAGTTAGATTTTCCAACTTCCGATGTTTTGCAGTTTGTAACTGAAGACGGAAGTATTATTTCTGCACGCCCTTCCGGTACAGAACCCAAGATTAAGTTTTATTGCAGCGTAAACGGCCCGCTGGAAAGTAAGGAAGCTTATCAGCAAACTGCACAGCAATTGGAAGATAAGATCGATACAATTATGAAAGATTTGAATGTTTAACATTTGAATTTAAACAAGTAAAATTTAGTTTGATAAGATTTCAAAAGACCGGAATTTTTATAATTCCGGTCTTTTTAAGTAAAAGTAACTGTCAAAAAGTCATTAAAGACAACTTGTGTAAGTGTTTTGAACACAAGCAATTATCCAAGTCAATCAAATTTAACATGAGATGGCAAGCTATTTGTTCAAAGCTGACCGGGTTATTAAAATAATCCAAGTATAAAAATTTATAATGATGATATTAAAAACAACAAAAAATTGGATCGCTGCCGCAGCGGCAATGATTGTATTGATTGCCGGAAGCCAGGTTCGGGCACAATCCATTTACAAAAAGAAAACATCCAAAGATTCTAAAAATGTGTTTCGGATGGGTTTAGGTTTGGAAGGCGGTTATCCAACTAAAAACTTCTCCAAATTTGAATTGGGCGGAACTGCAAGGTTACAATATGATCTGGCAAGTAATCTTTCTTTAACACTAACTTCAGGTTTTTATCATTTTTTTGCTAAGAATGGTTATCCGCAAGTTATTAACACCAACAATGTTAATTTTTATTTTAATGATGGCTTGAACATGATTCCGGTAAAAGTTGGTGTAAAATCTTTCTTCGCCCCAAACTTTTATTTAAGTGCCGAAGCAGGAGCAGGGTTTGAGCTGAACCACGCCAAAGAAACCAAGCTGATCTTGTCGCCAGGCATTGGTTTTGCAAGCAACAGCGGTGTAGATTTAGGTTTGCGTTACGAAAACTTCTCGGGCAACAACAGCAATTATGGTATTATTGGATTGCGTGTAGCTTACGGTTTCAAATTATAGGTGATAAAAGAAGTATTGATAAAAAGTCCCGGTTGTAATTTAATCGGGACTTTTTTGTGGGATAAAAGAAGCATTGCTGATAAGTAAAACGCGCTAATTAAGACATTATAGATATTCCCTTTGCTTAAATTTCTGATCCTGTTAATAAAAGAAGATATTTAGCAAATTAAGCTTTGATCAACATAGATGGACAGCCAGCTACTCCTTGCCCATATCCGGCAATTTATCGAGTTAAAAGAAGAAGAAATCGAATTTTTAGAAGCTGCATTGATCCCAAGGCCATTCAGGCAAGGAGAAATCATTATCAAACGCGGGGATGCTGCCCGTTACCTGGCTTACGTTACTTCAGGCTATACGGTTACTTACTACACTGATCAAAAGGGTGACGATCACGTAATCCGCTTTGCCGCGGCAGGCTGGTGGTCGGGTGATCTTTACAGCCTAAGCAAAGAACCTGTTACCATCTTTACCACCAAAGGACTGTGTGATGGACAACTGTTGCTGCTGCCGCGGTTGGCACAGAACCAGCTATTGGAAAAATACATTAAGTTCGAGCGCTACTTCAGGAACCTTTTTCAAATGGCGCTCATGCGCCAGCAAATGCGTTTTGTAGAAAGCCATTCTGTCCCTGCAGAACAGCGTTACTTAAAATTTCAAGAAGACTTTCCTGGTATGGAGCAGTACCTGCCTCAGAAATATGTGGCCTCTTATCTCGGCATTACGCCTGAATTTTTAAGCAAACTCCGTAATAAATTAGTCCGCAAGCACTCTTAATGTAGGTTAATTAGTTTAGGTTTTCTTCTTAATCCATCTTAAGGGCAGGCAAAGGCACTTGCTCTAACTTTGTATTCAAACAAAATACTTAGATAAGCAAGATCATGAAAGAGCATACAAAAACAAACTGGAAGGTAGATTCGGGACACTCAGAAGTACAGTTTAAAGTAAAGCATATGGCCATTGCCAACGTTTCAGGAACGTTTGACATATTTCAAGGAACGGTGGAAACCCAGAATGAGGATTTTGAGGGCGCTCAGGTAAACTTTGAGATGGATGCAGATAGCTTAAGCACCAATAACAAAGAGCGCGATAAGCATCTCAAATCAGAGCTTTTTTTTGAAGTTGGGCAATTTCCCAAATTGCTTTTTAATGGTCAAATAGTTAATGTGCATAACAAGTATGTGCTGGACGGTGAATTGACCATTCGTGATACAAGTAAAAAAGTACAGTTAGCGGTAGCATATAACGGCATAGGAAAAGGCAGGTTTGGTGACATCAGGGCAGGTTTTGAATTGAGCGGACAAATCAACCGTAAAGATTTTGGCCTGACCTGGAATATGGTGACTGAGGCCGGTGGCATAGTTATTGGCGAAGACATCAAACTTCATATGGATATTCAACTGATTAAAGAATAAAAACGTTTAATAAAAAGCTGCATTTTTAGCTGTTAACGCAAATGCTGATTGTTTGATTCCGGTGATAAAGGTTTACTCGTACTCAATCCGTTTCACAAAATTCCTATTCTTACTGCCGGTAATTATTTAAGGTTATTTTGAAAGTTTTCAGGTTTTAAATTATAAGCGATAAAAGAAGCATTAACTAATCCTGAACAAAATCAAAGGGTTGGTTTTAAATAATTAAAAGTCCTGAAAGAATCTTCTTTTTAGGACTTTTCTGTTGCAGTATTTTTTCTATTATAAAACCCAATTAATGATGATTTATAAATAACATTAATTAAAAACAATCAAATAAACAGGCTTGTTAAAAGAGGCAAAAAGAAATTAATATTATGAGTACATCAGTACAAACCCACGACCACAAAAAAATATAGAAATGGACCGAAGAACGCGAAGTGTTCCGGCTAAAATAAAAAATACCGGCAAAAGTGAAGACAGCGGTGTGATCAGGATCCACTTTCCAAAAAACAGCGACAGTGATGATAAGTTTGAAGAAGTTAGCTGGGACGATTTTTTTGAAAACTTTGACAAAAATAAACTCGACTTTTTATACCAGGACAAAAAAGCAAATGGCGAAATAAGCACTTTTCATAAGTTTGTTGAAAGGGAAAAGTAACTAAGTTTTTAAATTATAGTTAGAAGTTTTTAAATTGGATACTTGGGTTTTTTAAATTTAAGTATTCAATTCTTGTAAGAACAAAAATGTCATTTCTAAATTTACTATACTTCTTTTATCTTACAAAAAACATTAGTATTTTTGTAATTGTATAAAATACAATTTGTAATAAACACTAATTTTATAGGGCTAAAAGAAGCATTGTTAATTTTAGCTTATCCAATTATTATCAATTGAGTAAAATTCAATTCAATTGTCCTCTTGATTTTATTCAATTTAACCAACCACAATTTCACGATTGTACTTACTTCGATATTCAACCGGAGATAATCCGGTAATCTTTTTAAATGTTGTCCTAAAAGCTTTGGTATCTGTATAACCAACATCATACATCACTTCGTTGATATTTTTCCGGTTGGTTTCAAAGCTCTTTTTAGCGGCTTCAATTTTAACGCGCTGCAAATATTCTATTGCTGTATTGGAAGTTGCTTTTTTAAACCTGCGTTCCAAATTTCTCCGGCTTAAAAAAAGCATGGATGCCAACTGGTCAACAGTTATTTTTTGCTGAAAATTGCATTCAATAAACTCCTGTGCTTTTTTTATGTGTTCATCGTCATGCTCTTTTTGCCCGTCAAAAATCAAGAAAGGCGATTGCGTATCGCGTTCAATTTCTATCTCAAAAAACTTAGCGCAAAATATCCCCATTTCACGCCCTGCAAATTTTTCAACCAAATATAAAATCAGGTTCAAAAAAGAATTGGCACCGCCGCTTGTATAAATTCCGCATTCATCGGTTATCACTTTGTCGGATACTAAATTTACATCCGGAAACATTTTTTTAAACTCCTTTATGGCGCACCAATGTGTTGCACATTTTTTTCCTTTTAACAAACCTGTTGAAGCAAGCAAAAATGCGCCTACACAAAGGCTTGCTACTTCTGCGCCGTTTTGATATTGTTGAACAATCCATGGAACAAAAACCTGGTTCAATTCAATTACCGTTTTCATATCACCGTTGATAGCCGGTATAATAATCAGGTCTGTTTTGTGGACATCATCAAACACAAGATCAGGATAAACTTTAAACAATCGCTGGTAAACCTGTGCTTCGTTGCTTAAGCCTACCAATTGCACCTGGAATAAAGGTTCCTTTCCCATACTTGTTAAAAAATCATTCACTTTATTAAATATAGTGAATGAACCTTCGATACAACTCAGGGCAACATCCCCTTTCGGAACAAGAATAGATATGTGTTTCATAAATCAAACTTAAAATAAAACTGTGTCGTAATCAACCTCTTTTTTGCCGGATTTACACCTCTGGGATTCTTTTGATTACTATAAGTTTGTGATACATTTATAAAGCTTAAAGTTACCAGCAACTTTAAGACGGCAGTACAGACATTAAAGACAGGCAATAAACAAGCATAAAAACAATTTAAAAAAACAAAACGACAATGAGGAAATTAAAACTTCAAGTACAAATGACCGTTGACGGATACATTGCAGGGTTAAACGGCGAAATGGACTGGATGATTTTCAATTGGGACGATGAACTTATAAAATATGTAAAGGAAATAACAGAACCTGTGGATTGCATCGTGCTTGGACGAAAATTGGCACAAGGTTTTATCCCTTACTGGGCTGCTGTGGCTGCCAATCAGGATGACCCTCAATATGAAGCCGGTAAGAAATTTACCGACACAAACAAAGTTGTTTTTACCAAAACGCTTGACAAGTCAGAATGGGGCAATACCGTTTTAGCAAAAGGCGACCTTGCCCAAGAAATCATGAAACTAAAAAACCAGGATGGTAAAGATATCATCGCTTATGGCGGTGCGGCTTTTGTATCGGCCCTAATCAAACAAAGGCCTGATTGACGAGTTTCATTTGTTCGTTAATCCAACTGCAATTGGTAATGGAATGGCTATTTTCAAAGAACTCAACAGCAAACAAAATCTGACATTAGTAAAATCTACATCATTTGATTGCGGGATTGTTGTTCTTCATTACGAGCCGAAACACAACTAATCAACACGTTAGAATTAAATTATCAAAATCAAAACTAAAACCTAAAATTATGTCAAAAGTTAGCACTTATTTAAATTTTCCCCGTAACACAGAAGAAGCCTTCAATTTTTACAAATCTGTTTTTGGAGGCGAATTTAGCAAAGGCGGAATTGCGCATTTTGGAGATATACCTCAACTCGGAGGAACGATGCCAATTGCAGAAAGCGATAAAAGTTTAATCATGCACATTGAACTGCCAATTACAGGCGGACATGTTTTAATGGGAACAGATGCCCCGGAAACAATGGGTTTCAACGTAAACTTCGGAAACAGTGTTCATATCAACATTGAACCTGATACAAGGAAAGAAACAAAAGAACTGTTTGATGCACTTGCGGAAGGCGGACAAGTTACTATGCCATTAAATGAGATGTTTTGGGGCGCTTATTATGGAAGTTGTACAGATAAATTTGGTGTACAATGGATGTTTAATTGTGCAGAAAAAGCAAGTTGAAAATTTATCGGTAAAAGAAGCATTTAAGTTTTAAGGAGGATAAAATATGTTAAAAGATAGCAAGGCGTTCAGTGGATTTTCTGTAAATAATATTGAAAAGGCTAAGCAATTTTACAGTGGGATACTTGGATTGGAAGTTACAGACGAAATGCAGGGTTTATTAAAATTGTATCTAAGTGGTGGAAATGATATTCTGATTTATCCAAAACCAAATCATCAACCGGCAACCTTTACCGTTCTAAATTTCCCGGTTGATGATATTGAACAAACCGTAGATGAATTGAACAAGCGTGGTGTACAATTTGAAAAATACAACGAACCAAATTTAAAAACAGATGAAAAAGGGATATGTCGCGGCACGCCATTAATTGCATGGTTTAAAGATCCGGCAGGCAATATTTTATCTGTAATTGAAAGTAAAGGATAAACAGCTAAACCCTAAAATAAAATAATATGACACTGATTTTTATGCCATAAAAGAAGCATCAAAAACACAAACCTCAACAGAAAAAATTCTGAACAAATTAACCATAAATTTAAAATAAATTATAAATATGAAGCCGAAAACAATCAAGACCCTTTATTGGGTAATTACAATTATCTTCTGTGCTACCATGCTGCTTGATGGAATTGCTGGTTTAAACATGGCCGAAGAAGGCAAAAAGGCGTTGCAACAATTAGGCTATCCAAATTACATCATGACGATTACCGGCGTTGCAAAAATACTGGGTGCCATTGCCATTCTGCAAAACAAATATAAAATGATCAAAGAATGGGCTTTCGCCGGTTTTGCCATTGATTTTGTCGGTGCCGCCACTTCCTGGGCTTTTGTTGGCGGCGGCATGAAAGGTGTGATACCGCCGCTGGTTGCGCTTGCATTTATGTTTGTTGCGTATTTTTTATGGAAGCGGTATGAGCAAAATGCAAGCCTAAATAGTTTTATCAAATCAGAAAAGGTATAAAATTGTTATCTTAGGGCAATGTTACAACGTTTCTATTTTGATACTTCCATATTTGGTGGTGCTTTTGATATAGAGTTTGAAGAAGCATCGATACAGCTTTTTGAAAAAGTAAAGTTGGGGCAAATTATTTGTATTTATTCAGACTTAACAGAAGGTGAACTTTTTAATGCACCCAAAAAGGTAAAAGCTTTATTCAGAAGTTTACCATCAGAAAGCTTAGAATATGTAACTATGGATGATGAAGCAATTGGGCTTGCTAAAAAATATATAGCGGAAAATGTTGTTGGTAAAACAAGTTTTGATGATTGTGTTCATATCGCACTTGCTACCATAAATAAGGCTGATATTTTGGTAAGTTGGAATTTTAAACATATCGTAAACGTTTACAGGATTCGTGGTTATAATTCTGTAAATTTACGTTCGGGTTATCCAACATTAGAAATTCGTTCACCTAAAGATATTATAGATTATGAAGACGAAACAGGAAATTAAAGAAAAAGAGTTTGATACCGTAAAAACATTCAGAGCAATAAAAGAAAAAATTTCGGCTGATATTGTTAATATGAACTTAGAACAGATTAGGGAATATTTGAAAGATAAAAAAGTAAGGGTAAAATCCTAAACCGCCAACGTTATTACCTTGATTAAAATGTAATCTTTGAAAGAAGAAATGGTTTAGAAGTTAGTTTTTTTCAAATAGAGAAAGCCGTTTTGTAAGAAATTATGAAGCGGTTTTTTTGTTGGATGCTCTGCGGCTTTTCTAGAAATTTAGATAGTAAAAATATTAGAATTTAATTTACTGCATCTGTACTGGTTAATATTTATATTTTGGCAACGATATACATATTTACAGTAAATGGAACCTTAGATTTACTTAAAATTATTTATTTTGCTTTTTGTTTTAGAATTTTTTTTGCGGATATTTATTATCTACAATATTTATGGATGGAAAAGATTCTGACGGGTGATCGTCTTAGCAATGCTTCAATTGTTATTGCAATAATATTATTATTAGCTTCTTGTTGGGAATTACTTAGAAATAAAAAAGCTATAGGATTAAAAAAGGTAACTGGTGTTGGTTGGATATTAATTGTATTTGCAATTTTATCTGGAATCATTTCTTACTTGTCCAAAAAAGTTGATGCAAAAGAAAAAATAAAATCTGATTCGTTAGCTTATAAAACTTCTGATAGTTTAAGACAATTAGATAATAAACCCAACACAAATAAAATCGAAGGTATATTTAGAAGACTCTTTTATTTAACAATAAAGCCACCTTTTACTTTAAAGGCGGATGTAAGCCAATTTAGAGAACCAGAAAATAGAGATTACCAAATTATAAAAAAAGAATTTTCTACCAAGGGATATTGGTAATTGATTTTTCATTCTGGTTCTTGCTTAAATTTTAAAGCAAGACATTTTTTACCCCTATAAAAGCAGCATCACCCCAATTTCCACAAAGCCTTCTTAATCCGCCTCACCGCTTCCCGCAACTTATCTTCCGCAGCAGCATAAGAAATACGGATACAATTGTCATCACCAAAAGAATCGCCGCCAACGGTTGCAACATGCGCTTCTTCCAACAAATAAATAGAAAGTTCGGCGGCATCCTTGTAAGTTTTTCCGTTGTATTGTTTGCCAAAATAAGCACTCACATCCGGGAAAAAGTAAAAAGCACCATCCGGCAAATTCACTTTGATATTTGGTATTTCTTTCAACAATTCGTAAACTACATCACGGCGTTGTTTAAAGGCGATGCGCATTTCTTCTACGCTTGCCAGTCCGCCTTCCAAAGCTGCAACGCCTGCTTTTTGGGTGATGGAGCAAGTGCCCGAAGTAATTTGCCCCTGCATTTTATCACAAGCTGTTGCAATTTCTTTGTTGGATGCCGTGTAGCCAATGCGCCAGCCGGTCATGGCATAAGCTTTAGAAAAACCATTGATGATGATCACGCGGTCTTTTACAGATGCAAATTGCGCAATGGATTCATGCTTCGGCAGATAACTGATGTGTTCATAAATTTCATCCGACAAAATATAAACTTGCGGATGTTTCTCAAAAACTTTCATCAAACCTGCCAGTTCTTCTTTGCTGTAAACGCTTCCGGTTGGGTTGCAGGGCGAAGAAAACATAAACAACTTGGATTTTGGCGTGATGGCCGCTTCCAATTGTTCCGGCGTGATCTTAAAATCCTGTTCGGCCGTAGCTTGTACAAAAACCGGTTTCCCTTCGGCCAATTTCACCACTTCAGAATACGAAACCCAATAAGGTGTCGGGATGATCACTTCCTCGCCCGGGTTTACCAAACACAAAACCGCATTTGCAATGGCTTGCTTGGCACCGGTCGAAACCACAATTTCCGAAGCATCGTAGTCCAGGTTATTTTCAACTTTTAATTTTTTGGCAATGGCTTTGCGCAAATCCGGATAACCGGCCACGGGTGTGTAGTACGTAAAGTTGTTGTCTATCGCTTCCTTTGCGGCTACTTTAATGTAGTCGGGCGTGTGGAAATCCGGCTCGCCAAAACTCAAGCTGATCACATCTACGCCTTTTGCGGCCAGTTCGCGGCCTAATTTGGCCATTTTTATCGTGGCTGATTCTGAAAGGTTGTTTATTCTGTTACTTAAAATACTCATAATGATTGCGTTGTTGCGGCAAATATAGAAAATAACTTTCCTGCCGATTGCCAGGTGTTATTTATATTTTTGCATGGTAAAAACAGCATTGTGCAATTGCAAAAAAGAATAATTCTGTATGCTTTGATCACGGGGTTTATACTGATGATCGCCAAGTTTACAGCATACTTTATCACCGACTCCAACTTTATTTTGGCCGACGCTGCTGAAAGTATCGTGAATGTGGTGGCCAGTGCTTTTGCTTTTTTCAGCATCTGGTTTTCTGCCCTTCCGCGCGACATCAACCATCCTTACGGCCACGGCAAAGTGGAGTTTTTCTCCGTTTTTCTGGAAGGTGCACTGATTATGGTGGCCGGAGTGATCATCATCGTGAAATCGGTTTACAACATTTTTTATCCGCACGAAGTGCAACAACTGCTAACGGGTGCCATCATTATTGGTTTAACAGGTTTGGTAAATGGCTTGCTGGGTTTTTACATGGTCCGGCAAGGGAAAAAGATGCTTTCCATTACGATTGAAGGGGATGGAAGGCATTTGATAACCGATGCCGTGACCAGTGCGGGTTTGGTGCTCGGTTTGGTACTCATCTATTTTACCAAAATAAGGATGCTCGACAGTGTCCTTTCTATCGCTGTTGGTTTGTTTATCGTTTACACGGCCTACAAATTGGTACGAAAATCGGTCGCGGGATTGATGGACGAAACCGATTTTTCAATGGTGGAAGATATATTGAAGATATTGAACGAAAACCGTAAAGTGGAGTGGATTGACATTCACAACCTGCGCGCCCAGCGTTACGGCAATGAGCTGCATATTGATTGCCACATGACGCTGCCAAATTATTTTGATTTAACGCGCGTGCACCATGAAGTTTCCAAAGCAGATGAATTGGTAAATCAATTTGGCCATATCAAAACAGAATTTTTTATTCATGCCGATCCCTGCATCCCCGAATGCTGTTATTATTGCCGGATGCCTAATTGCCCAGTCCGCTCGCAAGAAAAAACAGTGGATTACGTTTGGGACATGGAACGCGTGGCACAAAACAACAAGCATTTTGCTACCGACGAATCGCTTACCATCGTGCATGAGTGATGCTTCTTTTACCAGGTAAAATTTATGCTGAAAAAATATCCTTTTAATGTCCGTGTTTATGGTTTGCTGATCAACGAAAGCAGGCAGTTACTGGTTAGCGACGAGCAGGAATACGGCATGCGTTTCGCCAAATTCCCGGGTGGCGGGTTGGAGTATGGCGAAGGTTTGATCGATGGTTTGAAGCGCGAGTTTATGGAAGAATGTAATTTTGAGGTCGAGATCATCAGCCACTTTTACACTACAGATTTCTACCTAAAATCTGCTTTTGACGATACACAAATTATCAGCGTTTATTATCTCGTTAAAAACATCGGCACTATAAATTTGCCTATAAAAACAGTACCGTTTGATTTTGGTGGGATAAAAGAAGAAGGCGGGATTTTGCAAGCTTTCCGCTGGATCAACTTGGGTCAACTTAAAATAGAAAACGTTACTTTTCCGGCCGACCAAAAAGCTGTAGAATTATTGCTGAAAACGATATGAACTGGACTGAACGTGATTTAAAAGTGATCTGGCATCCCTACACACAAATGCAAACTGCCGCGCCGCCCATTCCGATTGTTCGGGGAGAAGGTGCATTGTTGTTTGATGATAAAGGAAAAGCTTATCTGGATGCCGTTTCTTCCTGGTGGGTGAACATCCATGGGCATGCACATCCCTATATCGCCGAAAAAGTTTCGGCACAACTCAAAACTTTGGAACACGTTATTTTTGCAGGATTTACGCATCCAACAGCAATCAAACTTGCGGAAGGCTTGCTTGCCATCCTCCCGCAAAATCAGCAAAAAGTTTTTTATTCTGATAATGGCTCTACGGCGGTAGAAGTTGCGCTAAAAATGTGCATGCAGTTTTGGGGCAACCAGGGAAAACCGCACAAAAAGATTGTGGCTTTAAAAAACGCCTATCACGGCGATACTTTTGGTGCCATGTCTGTCAGTGCGCGCAGTGCTTTTACGGCTTCTTTTGATCCATATTTATTTGATGTTGAGTTTATTGATTTGCCGAAGGAGGAGAATTTGGAAGGTATCAAGAAGAAGCTATCAGCCATCAGCCATCAGCTATCAGCTTTCATCTTCGAGCCGCTGGTACAAGGTTCGGCGGGAATGCTGATGTATGAAGCAAAGTATTTGGATGAATTGATGAAGCATTGCCGGAAGGAAGGAATCTTAATGATTGCAGATGAAGTGATGACAGGTTTTGGCCGTACCGGAAAACGTTTTGCCTGTGATCATTTGCAGGAAAAACCCGATCTGATGTGTTTCTCAAAAGGCCTGACCGGCGGAACAATGCCACTTGGGATCACTACTTGTACCAACCAAATTTATGAAGCTTTTTTATCAGAAGATAAACACAAAACGCTTTTTCACGGCCATTCTTTTACCGCAAACCCTGTTGCATGTGCCGCTGCTTTGGCCAGTTTAGAATTATTTCTTCTGCCGGAAACCATTGCAAATATCGAACGGATTTGCAATCGGCACCAACTTTTTGCCGATAAAAACAGCATCCACCCAAAACTGAAAACCATCCGCCAAACGGGGACTATTTTGGCAATGGAATGGAATACGGATAACGGAACATCTTATTTCAGTAATCTGCGCGACAAGCTTTACCAGTTTTTCCTTGATAAAAACATTATTCTCAGGCCGCTGGGCAACATCATTTATTTTTTAACACCTTATTGTATCACAAACGAACAGTTAGACCAGCTTTATGCTGCTGTTGAAGATGCTTTGGAAACCTTTTAATTTATGAACACAAACGCTTTATTTTCATTGATAGTTGCCAATCCAAACTTACATGCCAAGTGGCTCAATACTTTATCTTTAATGGAAAACACCGGCGCCAGGAAAATTTCTGCCAGTGAAGATTCCGAAACGGTAACTTATATTATCTTGAAACATGCTGCGGAAGAACATCGCCACGCTTTCTACCTGAAAAAACAATTGGAAAAATTGGGCGAAAACTTATGCCCGACTTATGCTTTAAATTATTTACTTGCACCACGCGAAAGCAGATTTTATTTGAACCGTTTGGATATCGAAGTTTGCCGTTATTTAAAAACTGAATTGCAATTAACCGGAAAAGAACTTCGTTTTGCAGCTTACTTATTAGTTACTTATGCCATTGAAGTCCGTGCCGATGAATTATATCCAATTTACCAGGAAGTTTTAAGTGAAGCAGAAAGCAAAGTAAATGTGAAATCAATTATTTTGGAAGAGGAAGGGCATCTAGAAGAAATGCTTAATCAGTTAAAACATTTTTCGCCGGATTGGAAAAAACATGCAGAAAAAGCGGTTGCCATTGAAGCTGCTTTGTTTGAGAACTGGCTGCAAAGTTTGGAAAAGGAAATTGCGGTTGGGGTGAATTAGTTGGTCGTTATATAACAAGCTTGTTTTATTGATTACTGGAAAGGTAGCAACCCAGGTGCGCAAAGGCCCGAACGGGTGCACGGAGCGATCCAGCCGTTCTTGATTTCGTTGGTTCTTTTTCATTAAAGAAAAAGAACGTTAAATACAAGTTGCATAAGGTTTCTCTTAAAATTGGGATTGTAAAAGTCTATTTATTTAATAATAAAACTGATCAACTTTACATCCAATCCAAATAATCATAATTTAAGTTTGGATGTAAAGTTTGAATCACGTCTTCCGAATATGCTTCTTTTATTCCATTAAAAACAACATAGTTAATTGGCAAATTTTTATTTTTTAACATTTCGATAGAAAGTAAAGTATGGTTGATACTTCCCAAATAATGCATCACCACCAAAACCACTTCAGCCTGCAACTGCCGGATCAAATCAATCATCAAAAAAGTATTGTTCAACGGCACCATCAATCCGCCTGCGCCTTCTATAATCAATTGGTTTTGGGTTTTGGGAAGAATTATTTTATTTGGATCAATCACAATTCCATCCAAGGCAGCAGCTTTATGTGGGGAAAAAGGCTGTGTCAACCGATAAGCTTCGGGATGAAAAACAGAAATTGGATTTTTGACCATGTTGCGTACTTTCATCGTATCTGTTGCTTCCAAGTCGCCTGATTGTATCGGTTTCCAATAATCGGCCTGCATCATTTCTACCAAATGTGCCGAAACATAAGTTTTACCAACGCCGGTTCCAATGCCGGTTATAAATAGGGGTTTTGGTTGGTTCATAATTAATCGTTTAGATGTTGACTGATTGCTGATCCTAATCCAATAATCTCCTCTTCTGTATTAAAAGTATGGATGCAAATGCGCAACCTTTCCATTCCAGGCAGAACCGTTGGACTTAGAATTGCCCGAACATCAAAGCCTTTTTTTTGTAAATGTTCAGCCATTTGTTTTGCGTTACAATTTCCCGGGACTATGATTGATTGTATGGCACTGTTGCTTTCTATTAATAAATTTGTATGCTTCTTTTGCAACTCTTTTTTAAACAAACTTATCAATTTCTTTAATTGGATTTGTGCCTGGCCCGAATCTTTTAGCAATTGATAAGCCATCTTTGTTGTTGCCAATTCGTGGAAACTTGGCGCAGTCGTGTAAATAAAAGAACGTGCAAAATTGATCAGATAATTACAAAGGTTTTTACTGCCCAAAACGATTGCACCATGCGAACCCAATGCTTTTCCAAAAGTTACCGTTCTTGCAAAAACCTGCTTTTCCAAGTTTAACAATTGCACCAAACCTTTTCTAAAAACACCGGTCGCGTGGGCTTCGTCCACAATTAAATTTGCGTTGTATCTTTCTGTTAATTGTATAATTTCTTTTAGTGGTGCTTCGTCACCATCCATAGAATAAACGCTTTCTACCGCAACATAACAAATCCCTTTAGCGTTTTTGAGCTTTTTCTCCAGATCATTCAAATCATTGTGTTGAAATGAAAAACGGTTGGCCAGGCTCAATCGTGCACCATCAATGATACAAGCATGGATTAATTCATCTGCAATTATGGTATCGCCTTTTTGCGGGAGAGAAGAAAAAAATCCAAGACTGGCATCATAACCAGAATTAAAGATCAGTCCGGCTTCTGCTTGATGGAAACTTGCAATTTGCTGTTCTAATTCTTCTATAAAAGCAGTGTTGCCCGAAAGCAACCTTGATCCGCTGGAACCATTTAAATAGCCGGGATATTTTTTGATTTCATCCTGAACCAAAGTTTTCAACTTTTCAGACCGGGCAAAACCGAGATAATCGTTGGAACAAAAATCAATTAAATCCGATGCTGTTTTTAGCACCCTAAAACTATCGTCCGCTATTCGTTGCACTAATTTTTGCTGAATGAAAATTTCTGCTTGGTTCAACACAAAAGAATTTGGTGCTAAAATAAGAAAAGCGGCTCAAGGCCGCTTTTCAAAGATCGAATAAAATTATTTTTGAGGTGGAGGAGTGCCGCCGCCGTTCATGCCACCGCCGCCTTAACGCATTCTGTTCATCTGTTCAGCCTGCATTTTCTCGTAAGCTGTAGCCTGATCTGCAGTTAAAACAGCTTTAACTTTAGTGCTTATAGCTTGTCTGATTGGCATCATCCCCTGCATCATTGCCTGACGGTCGCCGTTAGAAGCAGTTCTTACACTGTCCATTTTTGTGCTTTGCATCTGCATGATAGTTGTGATTTTAGCAGTTTGATCATCAGAAAGTTTTAATTGTGTTTGCAGGTTTTTGGCCTGTTCTTCCGGTGTCCTGCGTCCGCCTCCGTCTTGAGCCTTGCCCAACGACGTTATACCTGCTACAAAGCAAAGCATTAACAATATTTTTTTCATGTTTTTTAGTTTTATGTTCATAGGATAAATATAACACCCCATAGTTTAACTAAAAATTTGTAACTTAATTGTTGCCCTGTTGCAGTTTAGCGATTGATTTTTGCATCTGCGTCATCATCGAGGTTAAACTTTCCATCGTTGGATCGGGCGTTGGTTCCGGGAAGTGCATCGAAATATAAGCCTTGGATTTCCAAACTTCCAAGATATCTTCCGGGTTGATTTCATAAGGTTCATAAACCGGGTTATCGGAAACCAATTTTAATTTTTTGTTCGGTTTGAATTTGTTGCCGATCCGCTTATAAACCACACCGTCATCTTTGCTGATGACAACATAAGTTTCTCCGGATTTGATTTCCGACCAGTTTTCCAGGTATTCTGCCACGATAATAGAACCGGGATAAACGGGCAGCATCGAATCGCCGGTGATTTCAAAAGCGCGGTAAGTTCCCTGCTTTAGCATAGGCAAATGAAACTTGGGCAATTGGCTGATGAACTCCGGATCAGCATAACCGTTTAAATAACCCGCACTTGCCTTAAACGGAACAAGTTCAATATTCTGGCGTTCGTTTTGATCCACAGAAACACTTAAAACGCGGACATTGTTATTTTCTGCCTTTGGTTTCGGCAGATATTTTTCGTTGATAACTTCATTTATAAAATCTCCAATCGGGATTTCAAAAAACCTTGCTATCAAATTTAGTAATTCATACTTCGGATCGGCTCGGTCTTCTTCGTATGCACCCACCAGTGATCTTTTGATAAGTAGCTGATCTGCAAATTGTTGCTGTGTTAATCCTTTTTTCTTTCGAAGATATTTAATGTTTGCTGAAATTTTTGACATAAAATTTGGTATTGCTAAATTTATTAGTACATTTGTTGCTCATAAAATTAGTAATAAATATTTATTATGCAAAATTTAAATGTTCGTTCGGCTGTAAAAACAGGAAAAAAAATTATGTATATTATTACTGACCGTAACCGGAACAGTTTGCACGTGGGGATGTGTTCTGACTTGGTTAAAACATTGCAGTTTTACAAGCAGATGCCCAACTTGTTTTTTAATAGTTCAGACCAGTTAAACCGCTTAATTTATTTTGAAGAATTAAACTCAGAAGATACTGCGGTGAAACGTTTTGAAACGGTAAGCTGTTTTACCCGGAGCCAGAAAGAAAACATGATCCGGTCGGTCAATCCGGATTGGGTGGATTTGACTGTTGGGTTAAAATATGAATCCGCTTTAAATTAATAAAGCGGATCCAATTTTATACCGATAAAAGAAGTATGGTTATTTCTTGACGAACTTGAATGCCCCTGAATTCATGCAGTAACGTTTTCCGCCTCTGTCTGCCGGGCCGTCATCAAAAACGTGGCCTAAATGAAAGCCGGTACTTTTTTCGATCACTTCATCGCGGTCCATGCCGTAACTGCCGTCATGTACGATTTCAATTTTGCTCATGTCGATAGGTTTTACAAAACTTGGCCAGCCCGTTCCTGATTCAAATTTATCATTGGAAGAAAATAAAGGCTCGCCAGTTGCTGCACTTAAATAAATACCTTTTTCGTGGTTTTTGTAATAAGCGTTTTCAAATGGAGGTTCTGTTCCTCTTTCAACCATAATTCCGTAAGCTGTTGCCGAAAGTTCTTTTTTCCATTCGGCATTGGTTTTTACAATTTTCCTTTTTTGGGAACTACTGGCAACTTTGTTCTGGCCATTGATATTCTGACATCCGAAAAAACTAACAGATGCAGCCGTAATTGCAATTAATATTAAGCGTTTCATACTTTAGTAAACGAAATTCTTTTTATAAAAGTTTGTAAAACCTAAGTCAATATCTAAGCAAATTGTTAAAACTCATATCCGGCAATCCGCGTAGATGTGTAAAAATAGTTAACCTGACCCTTACATCATGTCCCTCTACCAAAAATTAAGTTTACTGGAACTTAAAATGATTTCCTGGAAAATAAGAAATGGAATTAAAATACTGCGCATTGCATTGGGTATTATTTTTTTCTGGTTTGGCGTGCTCAAATTTTTTCATGGTTTAAGCCCTGCAGAAGTGCTGGCAGCGCGCACCATCAGCAAGCTCACATTTGGTTTGATCCCGGGCAATGTTTCTGTTTATATCCTGGCCACCTGGGAAACCTTGATCGGCACCGGTTTGCTAACGGGCATTATGCTGGATTTTACTTTGTTGTTATTGTATTTTCAAATGGCCGGCACATTTTTACCGATGCTGTTTTTCCCACAGGAAATTTTTGCGCATTCCATTTTTATACCAACGATGGAAGGACAATACATTATTAAAAATTTAGTTTTGATAAGTGCCGGGATTGTGATCGGATCAACAATTAAAGGTGCCGGGATTATTGCCGGGCCGGAAGCAGAAAACCTTGCTAAAAAGTACAATTCCAGGTTTTTTATCAAACAGGAAGAAGAAAATGCAGTGCTTACAGATACTTCAGCGAAGACCCAAGCTTAATCAGTGAGTAAATCAATACAATGAACGCTCAATAATTTCAACCGCTCATCTAAAGAACCCAATCTAATTTTATCGTTCAATTTTAGATACAAGCTTTTAATCAAGTTCAACGTCTGCTAGTCGTGGTCGCAGGCTTCAGCTTTTTCCAAATGAGGCAATGCTGTTTTTATCACCTTAAAATATCGTGCTTTACATTTTTCATAGTCTGTACGATTGGTTTTGGATTGATTGATCTTTTCCACCAAATTGTCAGCAGGCAAAAGATACAAGTAACCCAAAGCACGGTGCGAAATATAATAATCAGGCACGGCTGCCACTACTTTTTCATTGTAGATAATAGAGTTTTCCGGCTGATGCTGATCTTCATACAATTTGGCCAATCTTCTGTAAAAACTGATTTGTGCTTTTACCGGAAGTTTCTCCGTACTGTGCAAAATACTGTCTGCTTTTAACATTGCTTTTGCAATTTCATTTTTAGATTGCGCCTCGTTAAAATCCAAGTATAGATTATAAACTTTGGTATTGTATTGCGCAAAAGCAGGAGACAAATCAATCATCAGCAGGAATAGGAATACTGTTTTTAGCATATAAAAATCAGGATCGGTATAAATCCTGAAAGCAAGTTACAGTATATTTTTAAGTCATGCTTCTTTTACAGATAAAAAAATCTGGGCCTTCCAGGATTATTCCATGAACAACCGCAATACCGCTATTTTAAAGGCCAGCCTTTGTATGGTTTTGGTTTTGGGTTGAGTTACACAAATTTTAAATATGGAGAGTTACAAGTGCCCTATCAAATTGCTGCCGGTAAAAATACGATTGTAAGTGTAAACGTAACCAATGTTGGCAAAATAGACGGGGAAGAAGTGGTAGAGCTTTATTTGTCCCATTTGAAATCAACAGCCGAAGCACCGGTCTGGGCATTAAAAGGCTTTAAGCGGATATTTTTAAAAGCCGGAGAAAGCAGGAACGTTAACTTTACATTGACGATACAGGATTTATCACTGGTTGACGAACGGGAAAATTTGAAAGAGTTGCCAGGAAGTATTTTGGTTAGTGTTGGTGGAAGCCAGCCGGATGCGCAAACGTAGCTTAGTAAAAAAACGGTTGGGAGAGTAATGCGGGTGATTTGAGGATTTAATAAGCTATGGGCAATTCTAACCCAAAGAGCAGGGTTGCACATAGTACTTAATACATTAATAAGACGTGTAAGGTTTAATTAGGAATATTTTTAGCAGGTTTATTCACCGTGATAAATATACGACTAGAATCTCCAAAGACACTGAAGTCCTCTTTTTCAACAATAGTTATAGAATATTCTACTTCAACATTTAATCCTTTTTCTTTTAGCTTTTCTTTCAGTTCTGCACCGAGATTTTGAGCTTCATCATCTCTATCAGCATAAATAATTATAATTTTTTCTTTTAAATGAGGATATTGAGCTTTTAATTTAGTCAATTGCTTATAAGTATTTTCCAATTCCTGTTGACCAACATGACGTTGTTTTATACCGATATATTGATCACCATTAACTCCTAAATTTACTCCATTAATCACATGCCCATTATCGCCAATACTTCCTGAATTACTGCTTGTATTTATGTTTTTTCCTTTTATGGTTGTCTGAATATTATTCAGTTGTGGCTTTATTAAAGCTGAAGAAGGAACATTTAAAATTCTCTTATTATTAAAGATTTTTTTGCTTGCTTTGGAAGTTTTGTTAGGTTTTAATAGTGAGTCCTCATTTAAAGATGGGTTGTTAATTTTTATCGTATCAAGTTTAAATGAATTAAATTCCATTCCCCATATTTTAACAGGTTTATCATAAACAATTCTTCCTATTATAACAAAAGAAAATACTAAGAAAATCAATAAAACACAATAAATAACGAATCTAATAGCAAACTTACCAGATTTGTCATTAAGGGTTTCTTTTAATATATTAAGTAATTCTTTTATAATATTGTAAGTTAATTTTTTCCTAAAATATGCTTCTTTTACCAACAAAAAAAGTACGTTGTAAAATAAACAGTTTTTTTAATGTAAGAAATTCAAAAAATAATAACACAGAAAATGTTACTAACTTCTATTAGACGATATACTCTTTTTACCCATAAAAATTAGTAACAATTGCGATTGAAGCTTAATACAATTCAAAACAAATCATCCACCGCCTTACAAAAAATATGTCCGGTCAAAATGTGCATTTCCTGAATGCGGGCGGTAATCTCCGAAGGAACAACAATATTTAAATCACATAAACCATTCATTTCCCCACCATCACGGCCGGATAAACCTAAAGTTTTACAGCCCATTTTTTTGGCAGATGCTAAAGCCTGTAAAACGTTGGCACTGTTGCCGCTGGTTGAAATCGCCAGAAAAAGATCGCCGGGATGAGCCAATGCTTCCAACTGACGACTGAAAATATTTTCAAAACCATAATCATTGCTGATTGCGGTTAGGGCAGAAGTATCGGTAGATAAAGCAATGGCGGCCAAAGGCTTACGTTCTTTTACAAATCGGCCGGTAAATTCGGCGGCAATATGTTGTGCGTCCGATGCGCTTCCGCCATTTCCGGCGATCAGCAATTTTTTTCCGCTTAAAATGGTTTCCGTAATCATGGCGCACCCATTTTCTATCGGTAAAAGAAGCATTTCAATTACCTTATCAATGGTTTCCTGATGGCTTTTTAATTCTTCTGCTACCATTTTAATCGTTGTCATTTTCCATATCTTCTATAATTTCTTTGACGGAAGTTGTCGCGCTTCCCACGCGCCGGATCACAATTGCGGCCGCATGATTGGCCAGTTCGCAAGCTTCTTCCACCGTAAAATCCAAAGCAATAAAATAAGCCAAAGCAGCCAGAACGGTATCGCCTGCGCCGGTTACGTCAAACACTTCCGTCGCTTTAACATCCAAAAGTTTGTACGAATTTTTTGTAAGTACCGCAATTCCTTCTTCCGATAAAGTTACCACCAAATAAGCAGTGTCTGTTAGTTCAAATAAGGCTGCCGCTGCATTTTGCAGATCAGTTGGAGAACTGATTTTCTCCATTTTTACGGCTTGCGCCAGTTCTTTTTTATTGGGTTTGATGATGAAAGCACCTTTGTACTTGGCAAAATTTAACCCTTTCGGATCAACGATCACTTTTTTATCAATGGATTTACAATGCGTTAAAATCCGGGTACAAAGCGAAGAAGACAGAACGCCTTTATTGTAATCGGAAAATAAAACCAGGTCAACGCGTTCAAAAAGCGGCAGGATTTTGCTAAATAATTTATCCTCGTTGGCATTGCTGATCGGTTCCGTAACTTCCCTGTCCACCCGGACGATCTGGTGGCTGCCCACAATGATGCGTGTTTTGATCGTCGTTGGCCTTTGCGTATCGATTACAATCCCGGCGGTATCTGCGTTTTCATCTGCCAAAACTTTCAAGAGTTCTTTTCCGGCCGGATCTTCTCCAATAATACCTGCGACAATCACCTCGGCCCCAAACGATAATAAATTTTGCGCTACGTTTCCGGCACCGCCCAAAGTGCTGGATTCTTTTTGCACGTTCACAATCGGGACCGGAGCTTCCGGCGACAAGCGGTTGGCATCGCCCCAGATATATTGGTCGATCATTAAATCGCCAACAATTAAAATTTGGGGAGGATTATGATTGCCGGGCAGGGAACGTACTTTGTTTAACAGCATGTTGTTTTTGTGGCGAAACTACGCAAGAACTTTAATTCAATGCTTTTTTTGAAGGTTTTTTTAGCTTGAAAAGCATAAGCAACACCAATTTTTTTATGTGCTAAAAGAAGCTTAAAGGCACAATGAGTTCAAAGCGGTTCGGGCCATAACCGCCAAACAAGTCCCGATCAGCCAGGCGGGTATAACGGAAACCAAACGTAAAAGGCAGCTCGTTCCATAGGCTCGAATCAAAATAAACCTCCGTTCCGGCCGAGCGGAAATTGGCTTTAAAAGCTTGTCCGTTAGCGTAAACATCAGCAGCACGGGTGTGATCATAAAATACATTGGCCCTGATGCGCAGCAGGTAAAAGAAGTTGGCAAAACCAGCATCCGGATAAGCCACCGGGAAATGATAATTCGCCGCCAATTTGTTCATCTGGCGCAAATTCTCAGCCGTATAACCTCTGGAAAAAGGCAATTGATTGGAAAAAAGGCTTAATCCGTTTGCGCCGTCATGCTGCTGATGCGCCGCATTGATCACGAAACTGTTGTTTTTAAAGAAGCCTGGAAAATAGAAATAAGCGTTTGCCAAAAACTGGTTGGCACTAAAATGTGAAATTGCTGTCTTATAATTCAGCGTAATACTTTGCGCAAAACCCGGATAAATCTGCTGGTAAGCTTTCTGGTTCTGGCTGTTGAAACGGATGGTATTATCCAGATAACTGTAAGCCTGCGTGCCAAACGAAGCCTGAAACGTGCCGGTATAAGCACTTTGATTATAAACATAATTGCTGCCAAAACTCAGGTTGCTAAAAGTCCTGCCATTGTTGAAGGTAAGCGGAACGCTGATGCCGCCCTGCAATTGCGTTTCGTTCCAGTAAATGTTGTTGCCTCGGTACAAAGCCCTACGATCCAAAGTATAACTTATGCCGCCGGAAAAATAAGGGAACAAGCCGCCATAAACTGCATCAAAACCAATTTGTTTGTAGCCTTCGTTGCGGTTATAAGTTCCGTAAATTTCAGGTTGAAAAGTGTTGAGGATATTTTCCCCAACCAAAGAAAGCGTGTAATCCGGATCGCTGAAAGATGGTTCCAGACTGTGGAAATTGAACAAATGCGACAAGCCCGGATATTTTTTGACCGGAAAAATATGGTTTGGAACGGCAGTCAGCAGGTTGGCATTGTTTTTTTCCAGATTGGAAATGTTGAGATCGGCAGGAAGCAATGCTAATCCTGTTTCTGCAACCGGCTGCCATTCGATTTCGCTTTTTTCTATTTGATGCAGCCGAAATCCGCTTGCCGTAAAACTATTGTACAAAATTGCATGTCTGTTTACGGTTGCCTGGTAATTTCCTATTTCGGTATTTAAAGTTTTGTTTTGAAGTCGATACAGTTTTTTGTCCGATAAAAGAAGCATGTATAATTGATCGTTTTTCTCCGCTGAAGCCGTAAAATAAACCGTGTCTTTTCGGATCGCTGGAAAGCCAATCACCCGAAAACTGTAAGTCGTTAAATTACTGGTTTCGCCGTTGCCAAGGTTGATTTTTGCCAGGCTCATCATGCCTTTTGTATTTCTGACAGCAGAAATCACAGTTTGTCCGTCCAAAAATTTTGGATAAGTATAAACCAGGTTTTGCGGGTTTGGCACGATTTGAATTACTTTTCCAGTGCTGACACTGATCAAATGCAGCTCACTTTTTCCCTGCGGGGATTGTAGCACGGCGATGATCGTTTTGCCGTCTTCGCTCAAATCCGGCGAAAAATATTTGCTTCTTTTAACAATGGTTTTTTGTGTTCCGGTGCCGATGTCCAGCAATTGCAGACTACTGTAATCCTGGTATGCCCAGCGGATATTCTGGCGATAAGCAGCGTAAACGATTTTGCCGTTCCGGTACGAAAACTGATTGTCCAGCGAAGCATCCCGAATCCGGACCACCTTTTCTTCCGTTCCCGTTCTCAGCACAAATTGATGCACTTTGCTGTACGATGATTTTACATAGATAAAAGAAGTATCGTTGATAAAAGCCGGAAACTCCTCATTGCCTACAAAATGTTGCGGTTGCTGTTCTTTTTTATCTTCCGCAGAAAACTGTTTTTTAAAATAATTCAAAGCCTGCGTCCTGAACTGCGGGTAACTCAAACCGGAATATTTTTTGATGGCCCCGCGAAAAGTGCTTTTTACTGCTGCTGCATCCTGTGTGGTTTTTTTCCAGAAATCGTCACCGTATTTTTCGCGCCCGTAAGCCACCAGCATGTAACCGAGCGGATAATGATCGGGCACAAAATCCTGGTAAGAGCCGTTGCGCAGCTTCATCCAAGTATAATTTTTATCGGCCGACCAAAGCGCACGGTAACCGTTGAAGTAAAAAGGCAAACGGCCGCGGCCTTGGCGGCTTACCAAAGTTTCGTTAAAAACAGCATCGCCTTCGTAAAACCAGTTGGGCACGGTCAAGGTGCTGAGGACTGCTTGTCCGCCTTCCCCAAAAATCGTATGGAAAAACTTGGTCAGCCCGACATCAAAATTATTGTACTGCTGCACGTGCCGGTATTCGTGGATGGCCAATTGGTCTGTCCAGCGCAAACTGCCCAACTCAAAACTGTTTTGATCGGGAGTGAGATAATATTCACTTCTGAAAGGGGCCAAACCAACATAACCGTTGGAAATAGTAGTTTGATTTTGCAAGACAATATTGATCTTTTTTTGTTTCAGGCCGATGGTAGGCGCAATATCGCGGTTCATGTAATCAATAATATTAGCTACGCGGGAAGCCAAAGAATCTAATCCTTTTGGAAAAATAACCCTGGCCGCAGGTATATTAATTTGCTGCCATTTGATAGAAGGCGGATTGCCGCCAAATTCTTGTGCATAAATTTCATTCAAAAAAAAGGTCGATAAAAACAGTATCGCAGCACATTTGGACAAGGCAGACATCTTTTATAAGCGATTAAATTACCGGACGGAAATTAATCATTAATTTATCTTTCCGGTAACCGGATATTTTGTATGCTAAAAATTCCATTGTTAATTTTTCTTTTTGTCCGATATTTTTTTTATCGCTTTATCTAACTCATCTGTTTCCAACGTGTCCAATTGCTTTTGGTATTTTTCAAATTCCTTAAAAGCAAATTCTTCTGCCTGCTCGTGACTTATTTTCCCTGCATGTTCTAAAATTTCGCGGTCATTTAAAGTAAGAAAGCCATGCAGTTTTGTAATCCAGTCTTTCATGTACATAGGCTTACGTTGCAATGCTTGTAACTCTGCAAATTCGAGATATTGATTGATGATACGATTGAGTTGGTTCAGTTCATCTTCATTCAAATAATTCTTTGCAACTATTGTATCCTGCTTTTTGATTTGTCCGCCCGGATAATTGGTTAAGCCCATATTTGGTTTAGTTGCATTGGCTCTTCGCACAATCAGTTCTGCTGCTGTATGGGCATGTATTGCCCAATGAAATTTATTCTGAATGGTTGCAAAAAAATCCCGGGTAACCTCATTGTTTTGATCGTAGTCGATACTTGTCGCGTAAATATCGCATACTTTGCGATAGAAAACTTTTTCGCTGCTGCGTATATCCCGGATGCGGGAAAGAAGCTCATCAAAATAATTATTTCTTGCTTCTTTCAACCGCTCATCATCCAGCACAAAACCTTTGATGATATATTCCTTTAACCGTTGCGTAGCCCAAATACGGAAATGAGTGCCAATATGGGATTTAACCCGGTAACCAACTGATATGATCACATCAAGATTGTAGTATTGAGTAGGCCGTTTTACCCTCCTTTTACCTTCCAATTGAACTGTCAAGTAATCCTTGACAGTTGAATTTTCATCCAATTCCCCTTCTTCAAAAATATTCCTGATATGCAAACTGATATTTTGCTTTGTGGTTTGAAAAAGCTCAGCCATTTGGTTTTGGTTCAGCCAAACTGTTTCATTCTCTATCCTTACATCAACTTTAGTGTTGCCGGATGAGGACTGATAAATTAATATTTCGCCTTTTTGCTCCATCAGCTAATATTATAGAATTTTTTGTTCAATGCAATATCATATTGGTTTTATTTTTTGAAGTAGTGTTTTTTTAGAAGAATATTGCCGGAGTTTTAACAAAATGTGGCAGATGCAAACCCGTCAGTTTTTGCACGCCTTCCTCTACACTCACATGACATGCCGTTTCGCAAAACTGCTACCTTTGCGGCTTGTTAAGCATTTATCATGGCTAAAGTTTCTATCAATTTAACAACCGGTTCCATCCAGCAGGAAGAAATTATTGTGGGCATTGACCTCGGCACAACCAATTCGCTGGTGGCTTTTATCAACCCGGAAAAAAATCCGCAGGTAATCAACGATACCGGTAAAGGTGTGTTGGTGCCGTCAATTATTCATTTTGGCGAACAAGGAGAAATTACGGTCGGGAATGAAGCCAAAAACTTTTTGATCAGCGATCCGCAAAACACTATTTTTTCGGTGAAGCGTTTGCTTGGCCGTTCTTACAAAGATGTGGCCGATTACCAGAACTTCTTTTCCTATAAAATCATTGATGACGATACCGAAAGCTTGGTCAAAATTAAAGTTGGCGATACTTTTTACACGCCTGTAGAACTTTCGGGATTGATTTTGAAAGAACTGAAAGAACGCGCAGAACATGCGATAAAAACACCGGTAAACCGGGCAGTCATTACCGTTCCGGCCTATTTTAACGATTCACAACGGCAAGCCACGCGCGATGCCGGAAAGCTGGCCGGCCTGGATGTGCTGCGGATTGTGAACGAACCAACCGCTGCAAGTTTGGCTTACGGAATTGGTTTGAATCCCGAAGAAACAAAAACCATTGCCGTTTATGATTTAGGCGGAGGCACTTTTGATGTTTCTATCCTCCAGATTCAAAACGGAATTTTCGAGGTTTTAGCAACTAATGGCGATACATTTTTAGGTGGCGATGATTTTGACAGATTGATTGTAGATTACTGGATCGAAAAAAATAACCTGGAAAACCAACCCAATTTACCGCAGCAGGAATTGCGTTTGAAAGCCGAAGAAGCAAAAAAAGCTTTCGCACACCAGAGTTTGTTTAATGAAAAGATCGGCGAGATCTGGTGTACCATTGACCGGCAAACTTTTGAGCAATTGATTTTACCAAAAGTGCAGCAAACCATTGATAGCTGTAGGAGTGCATTAAAAGACGCAGGTTTAGAAATCAGTGATATTGACGAAGTGGTGATGGTTGGCGGTTCAACCAGGACCCATCTGGTTAAAACGATGGTTGCGGAATTCTTTAACCGTCGGGTACATGATGAAGTTAACCCGGATGAAGTAGTTGCTTTGGGCGCTGCCATTCAGGCCGATATTTTGGCTGGAAACCGGACAGACATTTTATTGTTGGATGTTACGCCGCTTTCTTTAGGTATCGAAACGATGGGCGGTTTGATGGATGTAATTATTCCCCGAAACGCAAAAATCCCAACAAAAGCCGGAAGACAATATACGACTTCTATTGACGGACAAGTCAATATGAAAATTGCTGTTTACCAGGGTGAACGCGATTTGGTGAAAGAAAACCGCAAGCTGGCAGAGTTTGATCTGAAAGGAATCCCTTCCATGCCGGCCGGTTTCCCAAAAGTGGATATTAACTTTTTGCTGAATGCCGATGGGATTTTAACCATTCAGGCGGTTGAATTGCGTTCCGGCGTAAAACAGGAAGTAGAAGTGAAACCGGCTTATGGTTTGACAGATGCCGAAGTAGAACAAATGCTAATGGACAGCATCACGCACGCGCAAGACGATGTGAAACAACGGATGCTGATCGAAGCCAGAACGGAAGGCGAGCAAATGGTTTATACCGCAGAACGTTTTGTGGAAAAAAACAAAGCTTATCTGGATGCAACAGAAATTACAGATACTTACAAATTGATTTTCGAGCTAAAACAAACACTAACTTCTGGCGATAAAGACCTGATTTTAAAAGTAGTAGATACGTTGAACGAGTTCACCCGGCCGTTTGCAGAACGCTTGATGGACCAGGCAGTCAGCACGGTGATGAAAGGCAAAAGTGTAGAATAAGTACATCTGTATTTTTGCCGGAAATTTTGCTCAACATAAATTGAATTTATAGTTTTATCGGAATGACAACCCGGAAATATGGATAGAAAACTTACACCAACCAATGCTTTTTTTACAGGGTTAATTTCATTGTTGGCCTGGTTTGCGGTGATGATGCAATTTATAATATCTGTGCCGGAATATTTAGGAAAAGGACGGACGCTCGGCGGAAGTTTTGTACAACTGCTAAGTTATTTCACCATTGAAACTAATATTTTGGTGGCTTTTAGTTTAGCCGTGGTTTTGCTGGTCCCCAAGACAAATTTGGGCAGGTTCTTTTCAAAAATTTCTACAGCCACGGCTATCGCGGTTTACATTACTATTGTAAGTTTAGTTTACAATTTAGTGCTGCGGCAATTCTGGCATCCAAAAGGACTGTATAAACCTGTGGATGAACTATTACATCTTGTAGTACCTGTTTTATACATTTTATATTGGGTTTTTCTGCTGCCAAAACAAGGTTTGAAGTGGAAACAACTCCCGGGATGGCTGATTTTTCCATTCGCCTATCTAATTTACATTATTGTTCGCGGGGCCGTTTCTGGTTTTTATCCTTATTTTTTTGTAGATATAAAGCAATTTGGATATGCCCAAGTAGCTATAAATTCAATATTATTGCTGCTGGTTTTTACTCTTTTTGGTACTTTGTTTATTTTTGTCGGGAGGAAGCTGGTCCCTAAAAAGAAAACTTTATCCTGATCAGATGCTTCTTTTATCACATAAAAAAAGGCACTGGTTAAAGTGCCTTTCATGTTGAACCTAATTTCCTAATCCAAGTTTATTCGTTTCCGGCTGCTTCCCTGATCGCTTGTTGTTCTTTCAATTGCTCTACATTATTGGAATCGTGAAACTTGTCAGTGTTTCCGGCAAAGTATTCCAGGATATCGGCAATGGCATCCAGGTTATCTGCAATACGCTGGTGCATATCGGGCAAATCCTTTTCTAATCTTTTATCGCCCAGATCAATATTGTCAACTTCTATTTTTCCTATTTTTTGAATGATTGCTTGCTGGCTGTTTTTCAAATCTTCCAGTTCGTGAACGATTTTTTCCATTGCGGCAAATTTTTTCAGGGTATCCATTGTGCTTCTTTTAGAGGGTGAAATTATGTTTGTTGTAATTTAGGAACGCTGCTTAAGCAATAAAGTTTTACAGGATCAGGGTAAGTAAAACCGTGAAACAGAAAATCCAATTTAAAAGAGGAGCCGACGACGGGAATCGAACCTGCGACCTACTCATTACGAATGAGTTGCTCTACCATCTGAGCTACGTCGGCATCAAACACCTAAGTTATTTATTTAGGCGGAAAATCACAGAAATAAAATTGACAAAAGCAGAATTAAATTAACTGTTGCTCAATTTTTTTGTAACACTGTATATTCTATTAACGTATTAAACATTAATTCTCTCTCACATAGGTTTATAATTGGTTGAAAGCATCTTAAACTCCCCGTTTAAGATGCTTTTTATTTATTGGGAAATTTTGAACCAATGCTTCTTTTAGCATAATATTTTATGTAAGCCCTTGATCTTTAAACCAAACTTCTTCCGGGACAGTATTGAAATTTTCCATCAGTTCCACCAATTCCTGCGGGTTTTGGCTGCTTAAAACGAGTTTACGGTTGGCAGGTTTTAGGAAACGGTTTTCTACCATCACGTCCATCTGCTTCAGCAAAAAATCATAAAAACCATTTACGTTGAGCAAACCGACCGGCTTGTTGTGCAAACCCAATTGCAGCCAGGTCAACACTTCAAAAAATTCCTCGAGCGTACCGAAACCGCCGGGCAAAGTGATGATGCCGTCGCAAAGTTCGTTCATCAGTTGCTTCCTTTGGTGCATGTTTTCTACCACGTGCATCTCGGTCAAGCCTTTGTGGCCAACTTCTTTGTCCATTAAAAAGCCGGGAATAACACCGATTGCCTTGCCGCCACGATTCAAAACAGCATCAGCAATCAAGCCCATAACGCCAACTTTCCCTCCGCCAAAAACCAAGGAAATATTGCGGTTTACCATAATTTCCGCTAATCGGTTGATCGCTTCTTTCAAACGTTCATCACCGTTAAAATTTGCCCCGCAGAAAACACAAATAGATTTCATCTTCCTAAAGTCGGGATTGTACCGGAATTGAAAGAATTTTTAATAAAAAAGAAGATGCCATATTTATTTTTGTCATCTCAACGATAGGAGAGGCCCTTTTTAAAGTGTTTAAATTTTAGGATTGAAAGAAGCTTTCTTCCAAGGGTCAAAAACAAAGCAGCAAGCAAAACCTGCAACCTGTTCATTACGAATGAGTAGCCCGCAGGTTTTGTTTTGTTACAGATCAACATCCTGATTAATGACACAAGTTTAGATTTTCTAGTATTTTGAATTTAAGTTTGTTTGGTTCTTTTATTACTGGAAACTTACAGGACAATGCTTCTTTTACCCTATAAAAATCAGTATAGCAGATTTTATCTTTTAAAAAGCATTGTGAAGTTTATAGGTTTTTGTGCCATAAAAGAAGCATTAAAATTATGCTGGTTTTTTTTAACAAGCTTTATATTTAAAGTGGTGAACAAGAAATTATATCTACTTAAAATATTGAAAAACATATTGGTTGGAACGGTGCCACAAATACTTGCAAAAAAACAATTAATACGAACTGTTGAAACCCGAAACCTTGTTTGCACAGATAAAATTAAACCCTAATTTTATAGTGATCATTTTATCAAACTTCTAATTGTTGTTCTATGCGATCTATCCATCACAAAGCCCTGACCATAGGAATTGCCTTTATGACAGCAATTTCTGCCTGTAAAAACAGTACCGGAAACTTGGCAGCCAATACTATGCCCGACAGCAATAGCACTACTCCCGTCGAAACCAAAAGCCCCAACAGTCAATATAAACCGGCTTTTCCCGGTCAGACACGGGCACCGGGCGTTAAAACGAAAACACCTTTGTCGGTTACGGTTATTAATGACGCCCTACAGTCTCCCTGGGCTATTTGCAATTTACCGGACGGACGTTTCCTGGTCACCGAAAAGGCAGGAACCATGCTGATATTGACGGCTGACGGTAAACCGGACAAGAAAATAACCGGTCTGCCAGCGGTATTGGCCGAAGGGCAGGGCGGGTTGTTAGATGTAAATATTGACCCGGCTTTTGCCACCAACAGAATGATCTATTGGGATTATGCAGAACAAACTTCTGATGGTTCTTTATTGGCCGTTGCAAAAGGAAAATTAGCTGCAGACGAAAGCCACGTGGAAAATGTTGCGGTAATTTACCGTGCCACTCCTGCCTATAAGGGCGGCCTTCAATATGGTTCGCGTATTTTGTTCGACAAGCAAGGCAACTTATTTGTCAGTACCGGCGAACGCGGGGCGAACGATATTCGTGTAAAAGCGCAAGACTTGAGTGCTGCTATCGGAAAAGTTCTCCATATCACGACAGAGGGCAAAGCCGTTCCAGATGGCCCTTTTGCCAATACCGCTAATGCCAGGCCTGAAATTTATGCTTACGGTTTTCGCAACCCAGAGGGTATGGCGTGGAACCCGCAAACCGGTGAACTGTGGGAAGCCGAATTTGGGCCGCGGGGCGGGGATGAAATAAACATTGTCCGGCCGGGAAAAAATTATGGATGGCCTGTCGTTACTTATGGCCTTGAATACAGCGGCGAAAAAGTAGGCGAGGGCATCCAGCAGAAAGCCGGAATAGAGCAGCCCGTTTATTACTGGGACCCAAGCATATCACCTTCGGGCATTGCTTTTTACAATAGCGATGTCATTCCTGAATGGAAAGGCAACCTGTTTGTAGGCGGATTGGGCGGATCGCACATTGCCCGCCTGGTGATCAAAGACAATAAAGTGGTAGGCGAAGAAAGGTTACTGGCAGATAAAGGCGAACGTTTCCGGGCACTGACCGAGGGGAAAGACGGTGCGCTGTATGCCGTAACTGATGGCGGCAAATTGTACAGGATCGCAAAGAAATAACCAGCTTTTGTTTTGTTATGATGAAGGTGTTTAAATTTTATTTGTTAAAACGGGTTGAAACCCATTTTTACAATGTGTGCCGGGCCTATGGCTCTTCAATAAACCGTTCAATCCGGAAAATCCGCCTGCCGGTTTAACTCTGTCCGACATAGGTTCAAACAAATCGATTTCTCCCGAAACTGTTTTTGCATTGGGGTTAGGTAAATTAGAAATAATTTTAGGACCTGTTTAAATTGATTTCCGAAAAATAACAGTGCTTCTTTTAGCCTATAAAAATTAGTGTGGTGTATTGTATCTTTAAAAAAGCATGATGAAGTTTATGGGTTTTTATAGCATAAAAGAAGCATCAAAACAGGCCGGACAAAATTTAAACAAGCTTTTAAAACTTAATTAACAGAGAGTTGCGTTTTAAAAGCTCAGGATGATTGCCCTTTTTTAATCCACTTATCTATTACTTCTTCCATTCCCATGTTTCCCCAAAAAAGCCTGCCCGGCTTACTTTGCCCGGATAAACAGGGCCGGGAGGGGTGTTGAGGTCTATAATTGCCCAATCCGGTAGCATCGGTATTTGCTTGGCATTGTTTAAAAAGGACGCATCCCGAAAGGTAAAACCGCTGTTTAAAACCACATATTTTTGCCGGTTCAAAGGATTTGGACAGATCAGGATCAAGGCATGGTCTTTAGATGAATAAGTCGAATCCCCGGCATGAATATTTTTAGTGTCCCATTTTAAAGGAAGCTTGTTTTTGATCTTGGAAATGATTTTGTTGCTTTCCGCATCCCCAAAAACGATCAAATTGGAAGACATATCTGTGGGTGTTATATTGATATCATCCTTAACTATTGCATCTCCGCGGAACTGTCTTCGCCATTGTATAAGAAAACGTTCTAATTCTGATTTCGACCATTTGTCAAACAGTTCATTTCTACTCTTGCCGGTTGGCCTTACAACTATAAAAGCCGACATAAAGGCATCGTCAACCGGGCCTTGCAGGCCATGTTTTTTAACCACTGCCGGTTTTGTTATACCCATGGCCCATTTTTTGTTTTCCTGATGGAAACTCAAAGCTTTTTGTTGAGATAACTGCTTTAATAGAATGGAAATGCCATCAATATGGATGATAATTGGCTTTGTTAAATTGATAACAGTGGATAAAACAGAAGGGTCTAAACTCAATGCTGAAATATTGGTGGTTTTTAGGGTGATGGTTTGGTCTGCAATTGTTCCGTCCACTCTTGCTTTTTCCCAATGCTCTTTCAGTGCATCCACTGTTAACCAGTACATTTTGTTGTATTTAAGGGTATAAGTGGTAAAATGCAGGTCTTTTGGTGCCGGTCTTTTTCCTTTTGCAGCTTCTGTTTCCAGCAGGCTGTCCACTATTCTGGCAGATGCCGGATGATAGGCATGGCCGGTATTTGGGCCGACGATACGGCTGAGGGACAGCCCTTCCGCTTTCATGGCCTTTTCCATCACATCGGCAGCTTGTTTTTGAGGGTCTTTGTCCCCGTTATAGGCAACAATCGGAAGATTGGAAAGGTTACTTGCATAGTCGGTACAATCATACAAATGCAAGAGCTTTTTTTCGTACCAGTTAGGGTGAAGCGTTTCTTTGTCCAATAGCAGGAATTCTGTGGTTTCTGCAAAGCCTGCACCAGGGTTTGCGGCCAGCCACCAATCCGGATAATGAACAGCAAAGTGCCATACCGCTGCCCCGCCCATAGAAAAGCCCCTGTCCACCAATCCGTTTTCATTGATCAGATAATGCTTTTTTACATCCTCCAATGCTTCCAGGACATCTGCTTCCCCGGCAAACTTAAAACCGTTGCAGTACCTGCCATACGGGTACAGCATGATCGTGTTTTTCATGGCAGGCATTGCAGGAAAGAACCCTTTTCCGTTGGCTATAAAATTAAGCTCGGACAAATTTTCCCCGCGCCCGTGAAACCAAAAGGAAAGATTGAATTTGGCTCCGTTTACGGCATAATTTTCTGGTACGCTGAGGCCATAAGGCTGAACAGAACCATCTATTTTAGAAACATATCCTCTTACAACTTCCCCCTTTTGTGTTGTCCAAGGGGCTTTTCCTGCAATCAACTCTGTTGCACGCTGCATGCCTTCCTTCAACAGGTTTTGGGCCGAAACGACTTCTTTGATGTTGAAGAACTCCGGGTATTTAAGTGCATAGTTAACAGCTTTATAGTAGATCAACACGTCGGGCAGCAGGTCAGTGGTAAATTTGTCCCGCTTCGATTTTAATTGGCCAATTATCTTGGAAAATTCCTGTAAACCTGTTGCTAATTCCTGTTTCTCCTTATCGGGGATTTGGATTCCGATAGCAGGGATTCTTCTTATAGTCTGAACATTTTGTTGTGCAAATGCAGGTTGAACGCATAACATGAACAGGATTGAATAGCCGATTAAGCGCATAGGGCAGGATTTAAATTCAAAGGTAAAAAACCTTGTCCTTAATAAATTACACCTTGTTCAAGTTTACATCCTGAAAAATAACAATGCTTCTTTTATGCCTTAAAAATTGGTGCGCATCGCATCTTTTTGCTCCGTTTAACTTACTGGCATCAATCCAAAAAAACCTGAATGTTATTTTAGTCCCGCAGCTTCTAATAACTAAATAAATACCTATTATTGTTCATTAGACCACGGGCAGTAAGCTTGTGTGCGGTATAACCAATTGTAACATTTTATTTATTGTATTATGAAGATAGCAATGTTGGGCTCTGGCTTTATTGCACGCTTTTATGCTGATGCCCTGACCGGACAACGGAGAAAAGATACTTTACACATCGTATATTCAAGAAGCGAAGAACGGGCCCAAAAATTTGCTGCCGACTATCGGCTTCCTTATCATACGACCAGTATGGAAGAAGCTGTGAACCATCCGGAGGTAGAAGTGGTAGTGATCGCCTTGTCCAACGATTTGCATTTACCTGCCGTAGAGGCTTGTGCCAAAGCCGACAAGCATGTATTATGCACAAAACCTTTGGGACGAAGTGGCACTGAAGCTAAACAGATGCTGGAACTGGTAGAGAAAGCTGGTGTTATGGGAGGCTATCTGGAAGACTTATGTTATACCCCTAAATTTTTAAAATCATTGGATATTGTTCAATTGGGTGGATTAGGCAGGGTACTGTGGGCCAAATCACGCGAAGCACACCCTGGCCCCCATAGTAACTGGTTTTGGAACAAGGAGCAATCCGGCGGAGGCGCAATTGTTGATCTGGGTTGTCATTGCATTGAAATTTCAAGGAATTTTATAGGTAAAAACATCAAACCGGTGGAGGTGATGTGTTGGGCTGCCACACAAGTACACCCTATAGAAGCAGAAGATAATGCGATAGGGATGGTGAAGTATGCAAACGGCGCTATCGGACAGTTTGAGGTAAGCTGGTGTTTTAGGGGCGGGATGGATTTAAGGGATGAGGTAATGGGTACCGAAGGTACGATCTGGCTGAACAACTTTTTGCGTACCGGCTTTGAGGTGTTTAAAGCAGGTAAAGGCGGTTATGTGGCCGAAAAAGCAGAAAGTAATACCGGCTGGTTGTTTCCGGTAGGCGACGAAGTGCACGAGTTGGGCTATAGCCACATGTTTACCGATATGTTCGAGTGCATTGAGGCAGGAAAGCAGCCAGGAGAAACTTTTTATGACGGGTATGTGGTAAATGCCATTATTGATGCAGCATATAAGTCGGCCAAATCGGGTATTTGGGAACCGGTACAGTTGGAAGAATGGCGGGGCGATACCGATACCAGCAACACTCTTGCCTACACTAATTACAATGAGCAGTATTACCTGATTAAAGAAGAAGTACTGCCGGACGGCCAAAAGAAAATCATCCTGAAAGACAAAAATACAGGGGAAGTGATCAGAAAAGACTTAGAGCCTGTTTAAATTTATATCATCAAAATTCATAATGCTTCTTTTATGCCTATAAATCTTGTGGCTGTAATTTATGCTGATAGAAAAAGCATAGGAATTTGAAAGTTTTAGGTGCTAAAAGAAGCATAGAAAATAAATTTTATTACAAATATTTTGGCTAAAGCCAACACCCGGACTTATATAACCCTCGGCCTGAAGGCCGCGGCAATTTAGACACCTTACTTTATAAATTTTTTTGTATTTGCCGATATCAATTCGGTTTGGAAAATGCAATTACGATCAAGTTGCAATTGCCACGGCCTTTAGGCCGTGGACAAAGGACAACAAACAATAGGCTTTAGCCAAAAAACCAAGGAACAGGACATTAAAGGTTTTTATGGCATAAAAGGAGCATGAAAAACATGCTGGACAAAATTTAAACGGGCTCTTATAACATTACTAATGCATTTATTAAAGTTTGAAACCACAGAAGAACTAAACAATGCGGGTGCTGATTTTATGGTTAGCCTATTGCATGACAACGGGCAGGCATTGGTTTGTGCGGCCACAGGTGATTCACCAACAGGGATGTATAAAAAGCTGGTGGAAAAGCAGGGCCTGCAAAACACGGTTGGATTGAAGTTTGTTAAACTGGACGAATGGGCTGGTTTACCTATGGATCATCCCGGGTCATGCGAACATTATCTTCAGCAACATCTGTTAAAACCCCTGAATATTCCGGCAGAGAACTATGTTTCATTCGACAGTCAGGCAAATATACCAGCAGTAGAATGCAAACGGATTCAGCACTGTTTAGCTCAAAATGGGCCTATTGATCTGTGTGTGCTGGGCTTGGGTTTAAACGGACATATTGCTTTTAACGACCCTGCCAATAAGTTACAACCAGGTATTCATCTGGCAGAACTTTCTGCCACTTCACTGGCGCACCCAATGGTGCTGGGTGTAGCAACTGATTTAAAATATGGCTATACGTTGGGCATAGCGGATATTCTGCAATCAAAAACCATCTTACTTATTGTAAACGGCCGGCATAAGAAAAACATTTTTCAGGAGTTTTTAAAAGGACAAATTAGTACCCAATTGCCTGCTTCATTTTTATGGCTGCATGCCAATGCCTACTGTTATTATTGCGAAAACTAAGTTAAACTAACGCTTACATGACTGTTCAAACCCTTTCAGGAAACCAAGAAACCCATACCTATGATGCGATTGTTGTCGGCTCCGGCATTAGCGGGGGTTGGGCGGCGAAGGAGTTATGCGAACGCGGGTTAAAAACAATAGTATTGGAACGGGGCCGGAGTATAGAACATATCCGGGATTATCCGACAGCCACAAAAAACCCCTGGGATTTTCCGCACCGTACGAAAGAGCCGTTAGCGGTACTGGACGAAAACCCCGTTATCAGCAAGTGTTATGCTTTTGGCGAGGATACACAACAATTTTTTGTAAAGGATGCAGATCATCCTTATATACAGGAGAAACCCTTCGACTGGATACGGGGTTATCAGGTAGGTGGAAAATCTATTACATGGGGAAGAGCCTGCCAGCGTTGGAGCGATTTTGAATTTACGGCTCCTCATCGTTATGGCTATGCGGTGGACTGGCCCATCCGATATAAAGACATCGCTCCCTGGTACTCGCATGTGGAAAAATTTGCAGGCATTTGCGGTGGTAAAGATGGCTTGGAAGCCCTGCCGGATGGCGAGTATCTGCCCCCGTTTGAATATAGCTGCCTCGAAGCCGAGATACATCGAAAAATAAGCGCGCATTACAAAGACCGCTTTATGGTGCGTACACGTTGGGCACATTTAACCCAACCGCAACCCATACATTTAGCACAGGGGCGCGGGCAATGCCAGGCCCGCGATTTATGTGCAAGAGGCTGCCCGTTCGGCGGATATTTCAGTTCTGTATCCTCTACACTACCATGGGCGGCAAAAACAGGCAATTTGACTGTCAGACCGCATTCGGTGGTACAATCTGTAATATATGACGGGCAAAAAGGAAAAGCAACCGGCGTACGCGTTATTGATGCACTAACTCATAAAACAACCGATTATTTTGCCAAAGTTATTTTCCTAAATGCAGCCTGCTTAAATACGAATTTAATCCTGTTAAACTCTACTTCCAATCGCTTTCCAAATGGTTTGGGAAACGATAATGGTTTGCTGGGCAAATATATTGCTTTTCAAAATTACCGGGCCAGCGTTTCCGGAACTTATGATAGTTTTAAAGACCGCTATTTTTACGGCCGTAATCCAACTAACCCTATTATTGCCAACTACCGCAACCTGCACCAGCAGGACACCGACTTTTTAGGCGGATACTTAACATTTGTCTGGGCCACACGTACCGCGTTAGAAAAAACTGATTTACCTGATGGCATTGGCGGAGATTACAAAGATGCATTGGCCGAACCTGGCCCATGGCGCGCCGGCATGTACATGCAAGGTGAAACTATTCCTAAAAAAGCTAATCATGTGCGTTTAAGCAAAGACAAACAAGATCATTGGGGCATACCTCAGCTTATTACCTCGGTTGATTATGACGAGAACGACGAAAAGATGGTGAAAGACTTCCTGACTCAAAGTGCCGAAATGCTGCATATATCGGGAGTTAAAGATATTGTACAGCATGATACAAAGCAGGCACCGGGCTTGGACATACACGAAATGGGCGGTTGCCGTATGGGAAATGATCCGCAAACATCATTACTGAACAAATACAACCAGTTGCACTTATGCAAGAATGTATTTATAACTGATGGTGCCTGCATGACCAGCACAGGTAACCAAAGCCCTTCCATCTTGTACATGGCATTTGCGGCAAGGGCGGCCAATTATGCCGCAGATGAATTAAGAAAAGGAAATTTATAATTAAACAATCTTACTTTCATGATTAATAGAAGAACTTTCATTCGCAACAGTAGCCTGATAGCCTTAGCTGTTCCTTTCCGCAGGATGCCTGTGTTATCAAATTTATCCGTAGGTAAACTGTCGGCTTTTGGCATCCAGCTTTATATGGTAAGGGATGCGATGGAAAAAGACCCTTTAGGTACTTTAAAGCAATTAGGCCAAATGGGTTATTCCCAAATCGAAAGCTATGGCAGCAGCAAGGGCATGTTTTGGGGAATGAGTAATAAGGAGTTTAAAAAAGCAAGCTCAAACTTTGGGTTGAACCTGATTTCTTCTCATTACAACGATGGGGAAATGCCGTTTGAAAAGCAAGTTGAACAAGCAGCCGAGATCGGTATGAAATACTTGATTTGTCCCTGGAAGGGCCCGCAAAAGTCTATTGATGCCTTTAAGAAGATAGCCGATGATTTTAATTACCGCGGAAAAATATGTAAAAATCATGGCTTGCGCTTTGCTTACCATCCGCACGATTATCCTTACAAAAAAATAGACGACCAGCTGCCCATTGATGTATTGCTGAACAATACCGATAAAGACCTGGTGGATTTCGAGATGGATTTCTATTATACAGTAACCGAGGGACAGGACCCGGAAGCTTATCTGAAAAAATATAAAAACCGCTTTAAGCTTTGCCATATGCGTAATGTGCTAAAAGAGCGGTTACCTGCCGGAAGCAAAGATGAATCGGCCAGCGATTTGGAGCATGGTGTTATCAATTATCCTCACCTGCTTAAAGTGGCTTTAAATAATGGTGTAGATTACTTTTTTGTAGAACAGTCCAGATACTATCAGGAAACCCCGTTGCAAAGTGCTAAAGTAAATGCGGGGTATATGAAGCATTTGCATCTGGTATAATTTAAAAATCAATGAGAGATCACCTGATAATAGGTGTTGATGGCGGAGCTACCAAAACGCATATGGCTGTTGCCAACACCAAGGGCGAAATACGGGCCGTGCATGAAGTTGGCGGTACATATTATATGCTTACAGATGCTTTAGCACACATGATTGCGCTTTTGCAGCCCATTAGCAACCGATATATAACAATGGCTATATTTAGCGTGGCAGGCTGGGATTTTGTAATAGACCAGCAAAAGCAACAGGCATTGATTGAGCAGGCAATTGCTATAAACGGTATCACTATTGAGAAAGCTATTTATGAAAATGATATTTTCTCAACCTTAAAATCTTCCAAAGGTATAGCCGAACCTTGTGTAGTCATCTCCTGCGGCACCGGAATTATTGGCTTGGCTGCTGATAATGGGAAATATTTTAAAACACCGGGTTATGAATATTTGTCGGGCGAATGGGGTTCTGGTATCCATCAGGCAGAATATGCCATCCATTTGGCCTGCGCCTCACTATTAGGCCGGGAAAAGGAATATCCTATCCTAATTAAAAAAGCATTAAACTATTTTGAAGCCGATGACCTGAATTCGTTGGCATATAATGTTGTAAACCAGTTTGCTTCCAACAGGAAAAGAGGTCATTTTTTGAGGCAGGTGTACGATGCTTACAATGAAGGATGCGAAGGGGCGGCAAAGGTGGTAAACAGAGCCGGTGAAGAACTGGCCCGAACAGTTTGGTGCTTGTTAAAAAAAATTAAAGCGGATAACGTGCCCCTGATTTTTGGAGGAGGGGTAATTAAGCAGTTTGGCCTGCCCTCCAACTTTAAAGCTCAATTGCACCAATATACACAAAAAAATCATAGTTGTTATATGGTAAATAACCTCCCGGTATATGGAGCATTATACTGGGCACTTAAGCAAGCTGGTTTTCCAACACATCATGTTACTGATAAATTAGATTGCGTTCTATTAACCAATTGACCAGTTATATTTTTGAAGCTTCCCTGTGCTTTTTTAAGCACGGGATACAAGCAATGATTTTTATAAGATAAAAGAAGTATAAAAAACAGGCGGGATAAAATTTAAACAGGCTCTTTATGTCCTGTTTGAAAATCTTTATCACAAGGGTAGTTGTACGGGCTATCTTTGTGTTATCAATCAAAATGCCATGGAAAACATTAAAGGTAAAGTAATAGTAATTACCGGCGCAAGCAGCGGAATAGGAGAGGCGACTGCGTTGTTGCTGGCTGAACGGGGTGCGAAGGTTGTACTTGGTGCACGCCGGTCAGATCGTTTGGAGGCGCTGGCAACCCGTATTTCGGAAGCAGGTGCTGAGGCATCTTATGCAGTCACAGATGTAAAACGACGCGAAGACCTGTCTAACCTAGTAAAGCTGGCATGTGACCGGTACGGTAAGCTTGACGTTCTCATCAACAACGCTGGCATTGCACCGACTTCTCTTTTGGATGAACTGCGCGTGGAGGATTGGGAGGAGATGATAGACGTAAACATCAAAGGTGTTTTGTATGGTATTGCCGCAGCCCTGCCAGTGTTCCGCAAGCAGGGTTTTGGACATTTTGTTAACACCTCTTCTACGGCCGGACTCATTACCAAGCCAACCATGTCGGTCTATTCCGGCACAAAATTCGCCGTGCGTGCCATTTCTGAGGGTTTGCGGCAGGAAGCCGGAGATAAGCTGCGCGTAACAATTATTTCCCCGGGTTTCGTTCAAACCAACCTTGCAGATTCAATGACAAATCCCGAGGTAAAGGCGCAAATCATCAACTCAATGGACACGATGGCGATCCCTCCGGATGCGATCGCCAGAGCTATTGCGTTCGCAATCGAGCAGCCAGCGAATGTTGATGTTGGCGAGATCATTGTCCGTCCTACTGCCCAGGGTTAACTTTATGCCATACTGTTTTTATCGGCATAAAAACAGTATGTTATTTCTCCAGCAAACCATCCAAAATAATGGCCAGGTAATACAAGCCGCCAAGTGTTGGGCCGCCCGCATATTGGATGTAGTGCCTGTCCAATAAATTCGTTGCACCCAATTTAAAGTTGGCTTTATATTGGGGGACACGTAAACTTACCTGCGCATCAAAAGTATGGATAGAAGGAACAGAACCTGTCACCAGTGGACTTTCCCACAAAAAGCCCTGCTGCCATTTGTAAATCACATTGAAGCCTAAATTTTTAATGATCTCGCGGTTGCCGAAAGAAAGGTTTGTGGATAAAATAGGTGTGTTAAAACCAGTCACAAAAATATCGTCCGTTTTATTGGCTGTCAGTTTGTTAAAACCGATGTTGCCTGCCATGCTGTATTTCTGATAGAAATTGTACGTAATGCCCAAGGCCGAACCGTAATTGTGATAATCGTTTTTGGCGTTGGTATAAACGCGGTAACGGTCTTGCCCATTACTTGCTGTTGTGCTTGAAGTTGCAGTTGTAGGATCACGGTTCCTGTCCAGCATGGCCAACACTGCCGCATCTGTTCCGATAGTGCTTCCTTTAGGCACATAAACTTGTATCTGACCAAGAAAGTCATTGTAAACATTAGAATAAGCATCTAAATCAACCACAACTTTATTATCAACCAGAACACTTTTGTAACCAACTTCAAAAGAATTGATCCGTTCCGGACGTGCTTTTGGCAAATCGGCAGTTTGCAATAAACTTTTATTTGCCAAAGCTGCCGCATCTGTGTTTCCGGCTGTCGCTACGGCCGAGTTAAAATTGACTACGGAAGCTTGCGTATAACTGTTTTCCAAGTAACCCAATCCTTCATCAATAAAAGATAAACCGCCTACTCTTTTTACCCTTCCATTATTTACATAGGACAACGCTTCAAACAAAGAGGGAAAACGATAGCCCTGCTGAAAGGTAACCCGGAAATTATGGTTGTCCGTTGGAGAATAAACCGCTGCGATGCGAGGCGTAAATTTTGGATTATAATACGGGTTATAATCAAACCGGAGCGAACCCACCAGTTTTAGTTTTTCATCAAAAAATGTTTTGGTGCCCTGGGCAAAAGCACCAACTTTTTTATAGTAAATATCGTTGCCAAAGCTGCTGTTAGACAGTGGTTTGTTTCTTTCTGGAATGGATCTGGAAAAATCCACAAAGTTGTTTCCGTCAGGGATGATCTGGTACAAACGGGCATCGGCACCAATTAATAAATCAAATACTTTTACTGTTTTTGACAAATCCCATTGGCCTTCCACATGATACATACGGCTTTTTTGAACCAACGCTGCACCGCCTGTTGCAGGGGCATCAGGGATTAAACTTGATTTGATGTCCCAATTGTTGATCCCAATAATCGTGTTTTTAAAGTCATTGAATGCTTGCGTGCCTGGCAGAACGCGATTGGCATCTGCTGCTGCACGAGCTAAGTGGGCTGCCGTTGCCAAATCCGTACCGTTGTTTAATTGTGCTACCAGCGCATTTTTATATTTTGCGGCCCAAACCGAGTTGCTGCCACCGCTATACAAATCCAAATTATCGGCAAGCGGCTTCACGTTGTAAGAATTTCCGGTGTTTTCCAAGGAAACATAACTCAGGATCTTGAAGTTCTTACCTTTAACTTCCAATTTATGGTTTTGTACGATCACGCCGTTTAACCTGATTTTATTGCCGCGCTGAAATGTCCCATCCATATCACCAATACGAAAGCTGTAAGTAATTTCGGTATGCTCGTTTGGCTTAAAATGTACGGCGGCATCAAACTTCAAATTCTTTACTTCCGGGTTTACCAGGTCTTTTTCGTAATAACCGGTACGGGCAACGCGCAAAGTTTGGTTTGTTTTTCCGTTGATGGTTAAACCGCTGATAGATACCAGATTGCTTCCTACCAGTGCATCGTCGCCGTACCTGTTCCAGCCATCATAAGCAACATTATTAGCGCCATCTAATTGCGGAAATCCCGGATTGGCACTTGGGAGATAATTAGGGTTCTGGTCTTGCTGGGAGTTGGAAATCCAATCTATTCCCTTCATATAACTGCCGTTGATCTTAAAAGCCCATTTATTGTTGAAAGCTTTGGCATAACGCAAGGCTGTTTCGGTCAATACACTTGGTGCATGGTCAATACCGTCCACATGGTTAACGCCTGTTCGCTGGTAAACGCTCAATCCCTGATAAGTAAAAGGGTTTTTGGTAATGAGGTTGGCCATGCCATTAATCGCGTTCATGCCATACAAAGCCGAAGCAGCTCCGGGCGTGATCTCCACACTTGCAATGTCCAATTCTGTTGGGCCGATCGCATTTCCAAGCGGAACGCCCAAAGTAGCAGCCTGCATATCCACGCCATCCACCATCTGCATAAAACGGAAGTTGTTGGGTATGTTGAAACCACGCGTATTAGGCACTTTAAAAGTTAAGCTGGAAGTAGTCATTTGTACGCCTTTCACGTTTTCCAGCGCATCGTAAAAACTGGGCGCAGGAGAGTTGCGGATCGCGCGGATATCTAATTTTTCGATTGCAACCGGCGAGCGCAATATCCTTTCTTCCTGCCGGGAAGCGGTAACCACCACTTCGTTCACGATCATGGATTGGGTAACCAATTGTATATTTAAATTGCTTCCAGGGTTTTTTACTTCAAATTCCTGCGGCTTAAAGCCAACGCTGGAAAACACCAGCCGCAACGGAAACTTAGCATTGCTGATAATCGAAAACTTACCTTGTAGATCGGAAGTTGTGCCCGAAGTGCTGCCGGTGATCTTGACGGAAACATTTGGAAGCGGCAGGCCTGCATCGTCTTTAACAATGCCGCTTAAAATATAGTTGCCGTTCATTTGGGCGAAGGAAAGCAAAGGAACAAGCAGTAAAAACAGTAGTAATTTTGGCTTTATAGTAGATGTGGTAATTTTCATGTAAGAGATAGGAGTAATGATGAAAGCAGATAGCGATTTGTTTAAAACAGAAGAGGGCTTACGAGCAGCCTGATAAAGAAACACATAAAAAGAGGTGGTAAAAGAAGTAGCACATATAGTCTATTGATTAAGTAGGCTAAATTAAAACGAACCTTTTATTTGTGCAAGCCTAATTAGGTTTTAAATGGATTTATTTAATTTGAATTACAAATCTCCTGTTATATACTGATTTTTAGTTATCATGAAATTTTAGAAAAAGTAATTTCTCGGCAGAATCCTAATTTGATGTTTAATAAACCTGAATTTTGATTATCCATCAATTTACAAACTTTAGAACTGCTTTACCCGTACTGTTTTTATGCCGATAAAATTGTGTTTGGTTTTTGCTGCGCTGATTTATAAGCAGCGGCAAAAACCAAAGCAGAAAGGAAGGATTTACTGACTAAACAAAACATTTAATATATTAGCCTACTCAACATGCTACAGGATATGCAATTTGAAAGTGCCGGTAAATTCATTTTGAACAAGTTAAGCAAAGAGTTGCCCAAGCATTTGTCGTACCACAACGTGGAACATATTAAAGATGTATATGCGGCTGCCGAATATTTGGCAAAGCAAGAAAATATCCCGGTTTACGAAATGCAACTGCTGCTGACGGCGGCCTGGTACCACGATTCCGGTTTTTTGAAAGGCCCGAAAGACCATGAAGAAGAATCCAGCCGGATTGCTAAGGAAAACCTTCCTGCATTTGGCTACAAGCCGGAAGAGATCGACAGGATTTGCGGAATGATTATGGCAACTAAAATCCCGCAATCACCAAAAAATCATTTGGAAGAAATTTTAGCAGATGCTGACTTGGATTACTTGGGCCGCGACGACTTTTTCAGTATTGGCAATAAACTCTTCACCGAACTTTCCACGTTTGGTTTTTTGGATACAGAGGACGAATGGAACCAGCTACAAGTACATTTTTTAGAAAGCCATCATTATTTCACTAAAACAGCTATCCAATTAAGGCAGGCAAAAAAAGAAGCGCATTTAGCACTTGTTAAATCAAAAATTAAGTAACATTGCTTTAATGAGAAGTTTTCATCTTTCACAAACTATAACCGATACGGTATCAACCATTGCAGGTATTTTATTTTGCGGTTTTGCGTTGAAAGGATTTTTAATCCCTAACCAATTTTTTGACGGTGGCGTTACGGGTGTTTCTTTGCTGATCCATGAATTGTATCATGTGAACATTGCTTACGTGATCATCATTGCCAACCTTCCGCTCATTATTATGGGAGGGTTTATGGTGAACCGCGCCTTTGCTTTAAAAACATTTGTAGCCATTATCGGACTTGGCCTTTGTTTGCTGTTTATCCCATATCCGCAAATCACTTCCGATAAGTTGTTGGTATCAATTTTTGGCGGTGTTTTTATGGGGATAGGCGTGGGCCTGGCCATTCGTGGTGGTTGTGCTTTGGATGGGATAGAAGTGCTGGCCTTGTACACCGGCAAACGGATCAGCTTTACCATCAGCGAAATAATATTAGGGATCAATATTGTCATCTTCCTGATTGCTGCCATCGAATTGGGTTTGCCAACTGCCTTGTATTCTATTTTAACCTATTATACAGCATCTAAAACAATTTCTTTTGTAATTGAAGGCTTGGAAGAATATACCGGCGTTACCATTATCTCCGGACAAAGCGCGCCTATCAAAGAAAAATTAGTAATGGAATTAGGCCGTGGCATAACGATTTACAAAGGCGAACGCGGTTTTTTAAAAGGCAGTTTTGAAATCAGTCAGGATTGTGATATTGTGTTTACCGTAGTCACCCGTTTGGAAGTAAGAAGATTAAAAAATATGGTTCATCATATTGATCCTCATGCTTTTATTTTTACCAGTACCATTAAAGAAGCTGCTGGCGGGGTTTTGAAGAGACGGGTGCGGGAACATTAGTATCTTTATAAACCGGAGAGTAAAGTAACAGCATTTCGATGCTTCTTTTACAACCTAAATTTTAGTGTTGTAAAAGAAGTATCGAAACTAATTATTATTGGGCAGATAGTTTTTTATTCACATTGATCAAAAATTTAATTGATATAAAACAGGCGTTTCATCAAACAGAAGAAACGCCGATTTTTAGGTGATAAAAGAAGTATATTTCCAAATGCTTTTTGCAAATGAAGCTTATTTGGCAACCAATCCGCGGTTTTGGAGCATTGGATTGATATCCGGATTATGGCCGCGGAAATCTTTAAACAGCTTACCCAAATCTTCGGTATTACCGCGTGATAAAACCATATCCCGAAAGCGTTGTCCGTTTGCCCGGGTTAATCCGCCATGTTCTTCAAACCAGGAATACGCGTCATTATCCAGCATAGAAGTCCACATATAAGCATAATAACCGGCGGCGTAACCGCTGCCCCAAATGTGCGAGAAATAAGTAGAGCGGTAACGCGGCGGCACCTGCGGCAAATCAACGCCAGTTTTGTGTAAAGCATCTGCTTCAAATTTATCTACATCCGGTACTTGCGTACCTGCAGAAAGCGTGTGCCATTGTAAATCCAGGTAATCCGCAGCTAATAATTCAGTTGTAGCATATCCCTGATTAAAAGTAGCTGCTTTTTTTATTTTATCTACCAATTCCTGTGGCATCGGCTCGCCTGTTTTATAATGAATAGCATAATGTTTAAACACCTTCGGGTCCAACGCCCAATGTTCGTTAAACTGGGAAGGGAATTCAACAAAATCTCGTGCGGTGCTGGTGCCCGATAGGCTTGGATATTGCTGACTGGCAAATAAACCATGCAGCGCGTGGCCAAATTCGTGGAACATGGTGGTTACATCACTAAAGCTAATTAAAGCTGGCTGACCAGGAGCAGGTTTAGTCAAATTAGCCACATTGTAAATAACAGGTTTTGTGCCAAGCAGCTTGGATTGCCCAACCATATTACTCATCCAGGCACCGCCTCTTTTATTGTCGCGTTTGTAATAATCGCAGTAAAACAAACCAATCTGGCTGCCATCTTTATCAAAAACATCAAAAACACGCACGTCGGCCTGATAAACCGGCAAGTCTTTACGCTCTTTAAAGTTTAAGCCGTAAAGTAGGTTTGCAGCATAAAAAACACCGTTCCTAAGTACATTATCTATTTCCAAATAAGGCTTCACCTGGTTTTGATCCAGGTCGAACTTAGCTTTACGAACCTGTTCCGCATAAAAATTCCAGTCCCAGGGCTGTAATTTAAATCCACCGTTTTGCTGGTCAATCACCGTCTGAATATCAGTAGCTTCTTTTTTAGCACCAGCAATAGTAGGGGGTGCAACTTTGCTTAAAAACTGTTCCACCGCTTCCGGCGTTTTGGCCATTTGGTTTTGCAGTTTCCAAGCTGCATAATTGGGGAAGCCTAACAATTTAGCTTTTTGTGCCCTGATCTGTGCTATGCGTACAATAGTAGCACGTGTATCATTGGCATCACCTTTTTCAGTACGATTTACGGAAGCTTCAAACAGTTTCTGGCGTGTGGCACGATTAGTTAGCAATTGCAGCTCGGGCTGTTGCGTCGTGTTTTGTAATGAGATCAGCCATTTCCCCGAAAGACCAGCAGCTTTGGCGTTTTGTGCGGCGGCATCTATCGCACTTTCGGATAAGCCGGCCAGTTCTTCTTTGCTATCTACAACCAGTGCGCCCGCTTTGGTGCCAGCCAGTAACTGATTGCCAAATTTTGCCCTTAACGAAGCTTCTTCCTGGTTCAGTTTCTTCAAATTTTCTTTATCCGATTCTGATAACCGCGCTCCGGCAAGCACAAAGTTCTCGTATTCATGTTCTACCAAACGTTTTGACTCCGCATCCAGCTTCAACGCATTGCGTTTCTGATAAACAGTTTCTACCCGTTTAAATAACTTGGTATTTAAGTAAGTAGCATCATTATTGGCAGATAGTTTTGGCGCTTCTTCCTGTTCAACTTTTTGCAGTTCGACATTGGTATTGGCGCCGGTAAGCAAATTGAATACTGCGTTTACCCGGTTTAACAGTCGGCCGCTTTTTTCCATCGCTACCAGTGTGTTTTCAAAAGTTGGTGCAGCAGGGTTATCTGCAATTTTTTGTATTTCTGCCAGGTGCTGGCGGATGCCTTCTTCCATTGCCGGTTTAAAATCGCCGTTCTTAATTTTATCGAAAGCCGGAGCCTGAAAAGGCAAAGTGCTTGGTGCGAAAAATGGATTAGCGGAAGAGAAGTTAGCATTGCCGTTTGCTGCTTGGCCAAAACTTTGGTTACAGAAAATTGAAATCGTTAAAATTGAAAGTAGTGGTAAACAAGTTATTCGGTTCATGTTTATGGGTAGATTATCATTTGTGGGAACAGACTTAAATGGAAATTGTAGTTATATGTATATCATTATCGCTTTTGTTCGATTGCTCGTTATGTGAGTAAGAACTAAATAAACCTAAATTACAAACTCTGAAATTGGAAAGTTTTTGTTTGTGAGTTTTAAGTGTTTCTAATATGTTGTTTTGAGTTATCATTTTACAATATTGTTACTTGCTAAATATCCATCTGCAGTCATTACAGGGATCATAGATTCTTGAAAATCCTTTCCGTTTCTGGTAATAAGGATTGCGCAATCGGCAGCTAACGCACTAAAATATTGAAGTGAGTCTTCAAAATCTTTAAACGCAGAATTAAGCGCTTTCTCCACAATGTCTTCGTCTATACTACAAACTTCACATATGATTTTAAACTTTCTAAGTTTTTCTTTAGCTGTTGCAGAATTCTCAAATTTGGAAAGCAAATAATTTACAGTTGCAAAAGAAATAGGAGAGACTACCATTGTTATTTGCTTTTGATCTGCCAATGTTGCCAGTTTTGCAGCAGGTAAATAAAAAGGTTCTCTTTCTGCTAATAAATCCAACATAATATTGGTATCTATAAAAAGCCTCTTATTCATTTATATTTCTCCGTTAAATAGTTGGAATACTCTTTCTTGTAATCTAAGTCTGCAGAAATTTTTGTCCCGGAGGAAAGGCTTTTTACAAAAGGGGAAATTTTAATATCAACTTCACCTTTTTTTTCTTTTGCTAATGCTTGCAAATAAGCTTCTACAATTTTAGACAAACTTAGTTTTTTACTGGAAGCATATTCTTTAGCTTGTTGGATAATTTCTTTATCTAATTTTAAAGTTAGTTTGGTTTCCATAAATTTACGATTAGTTGAAAGCTTTTCTGTTATTTGCTATAACTTCTAATTGTTTTTTTGTTGCTGTTGGACCGTTTAAAAGCAAGGTTTCCAAGTCAATTTCAGCTTTTTTGTCTTTATTTTCTTTTTCGATTTCATTTTTAAGCTGATTTAATTGTTCGGCTGGTAATGTTTTTACAAGGTTTAGTAACTGTTCAAAAGCTATATCTATTTGTACTTTCATTGTGTTAGATTTTTTTTAACTACAAATTGTTTTTAAATTTTAAAGTTGGGATTGTAAATTCTAACTAAAAAATTTAATAGTTTGTTACTATTATATCGCCAGAAGTTTTCGATATGTTTTCCACTCTGTATTCCATATCCAAATTCGTTGTCGTTAGTTTTACTTCGGTTAGAATAGGGATAGCAACTTTATATGGAACTACTGTTTTTGTTTCGTCGTAAAATTGAACTCGATGTTTATACAACAATCCAAAGTACTGATTATCTTCGATAGTCTTTATTTTTAAAGATGGAATCCACCCTTGAGTAATTGCCTCATACGTCAACAACCATTTTTCATTCATTAATGAATCTGTTGTTAATTCAGATTCGATAATAGAAGTTGAAACAGTTGAATTGATGTAACCATTATTTTTAAGGTCAAGACCAATTAAAATTGAAACTATATCATTTGAATTAAAAATAAGTTCTGCTAATGTGTTTGGTAAAGTAATTCCAAATTCTTTACAAAGCCATAGCGCCCAGGAAACTTCAAAATGATGGCCTTTCGGTATATGTTCTTTTATTATACTTTCAACAATACTCTTTACTTTATTTTTTTCAACTTTTGTTCTATGAGAAACTAATATCCGTGTAACAATAGGCAGAGTAACAGGTTCTGCCAATCCTATTTTTAAAATTAAAGACTGATATAAATTCCAGCTTTCATCATATAAAGAGATATTTTTAAGAACAGTAATAGCAAAATTTAGAACTGAATCTTTTGGATTGTTTTTAGCATGTTTAAATGCAAGGCTAGTAAATCTTTCTAAATCTGTTTGCTGTGATTGTGGATATTTTATTTCTGGATACTTTCTAAAAGTAAATGAACCTAATTCAATCGACCAATCAGTTTCAAATGGGAATGGTGACTTAGAGATTTTTGTTTTTTCTTCATTAATATCAAGCTGATATTCTGTAAAAATACTTTGAATGAACTTAAATACTTTCTCAGAATCGGCTTGAGTTTCGCAATAAATGTAGTAATCATCAATATATCTGAAACTTTTTATAGCTGTCTTGAATTTGTTTTGAATAATTTCATCAAGCGTACAACAAATAATTTCAGAAATTACTAAAGATGTATCTGGCCCAATTGGAATTCCTAAAGTTTGACCAGAGTTACTTTCTCTTAAATTCTTATCTAATAAATTCCCCAAAAGGGTTAAATCTTTTCGTTGAACTTTTGCAACAGCCTTTGTATGAATTATCCAAGGAATAATATGAGTATAAATGGTCCCATAAAATCTTGATACATCCGTTTTAAGTTCGTACAATTTATCAAATGAACTTATTAAACATTCTTTTTTAAATTGTCCAAAAGTATTGACTGATTTTAAAGCTCTACTGCCTTTTTTGTCTTCAATAGGTTTACTATAAGTAATTGTCGATTTAATAAAAATAGCGTCAATTTCTGCCCATTTGTTTATTATAGATTCGGAAAGAATAGATTGATGATAAGGGTTAGGTATTCCTAAAAGCCTTCTTGAAAAACCAACTTTTGGAATAGAATGAACAACCCATTTTGATTCCCAAAATTTTTCTTTAAAAAGGTCTTTATCTGCTTTAGAGGATTTATTAATAGCTTTAATAATCATTTCCCAGTCAGCTTTTATATCATTTAATTTATCAGCAAATAATTTTGTTTGAAAAGGTGGTGGAAGTTCTTTTGCAAAATATCCCTTTTCTAAAAGTTCCTGAACTGTCATTATTGTTTAAATAGAAAATTGCTTTTTATACAAATCAAAATATTTAGAGGACAATGTCTTCCAAATATAATATTGGATCTCTTTCGCTTGGTTTCAAATGTAAATTACCTGATTAAGTATTTTTCCTTTGATTCGTTCCTTTAAAGCATTTTTAGTTACCAAATCTATTGGTAAACCTAAAGATTGTTCTAAAAATTTTTCTAACGTAAAAAATGCCCAGCCTACAGGTTTTGAAAACTCCACAATTAAATCTAAATCACTTTTATCTGTTTGTTGATTATTAGCATAAGAACCAAAATAGCCAATTTCGCTGACATGAAATTGGTCAATCAGGATTGGTTTTATTTCCTTTAGTTTATTTTCTATGTCAGTCGGTAATAACATGTGTGCAAGATAAGAACTTTTAAAAGTATTTTTAAGGCATACTTCTTTTACCACACAAAAAGGTGTAGCAATTTCTCAATACAATTTTACCTCCATAAAAACAGCATCCGCAACTACCTCGTATAATTAGGCGCTTCCTTAGTAATCGTAATATCATGCGGATGCGACTCACGGATTCCGGCAGAAGTAATGCGCACAAATTTGGCTTTTTGCAAAGCTGCAATATTGGCCGCACCGCAGTAGCCCATGCTGGCACGCAAGCCGCCTACATATTGGTACATCACTTCGGCCAAAGTTCCTTTTACAGGCACACGGCCCACAATTCCTTCGGGCACTAATTTTTTAATATCATCTTCCACATCCTGGAAATAGCGGTCTTTCGAGCCTTGTTCCATCGCTTCGATAGAACCCATGCCACGGTAAGATTTAAAACGGCGACCTTCATAAATAATAATTTCGCCTGGCGATTCTTCCACACCGGCAAACAGCGAACCCGCCATGATGGAACTTGCTCCGGCAGCAATAGCTTTCGGGATATCGCCGGTATGTTTGATGCCGCCATCTGCAATCACCGGGATACCGGTTCCTTCCAAAGCTTTGGCACATTCGTAAACGGCATACAATTGCGGCACGCCCACGCCGGCAATAATACGCGTGGTACAAATAGAACCCGGGCCAATGCCTACTTTTACGGCATCGGCACCAGCATCAGCCAAAGCTTTTGCACCTTCGCCGGTGGCTACGTTACCAACAATCACCTGCAAATCCGGGTATTTTGCTTTTACTAGTTTTAGCTTATCAATTACATATATGGAATGTCCGTGCGCCGTATCAATTGTAATCACGTCAACCCCGGCTTTTACCAGGGCTTCTACACGTTCCAGCGTATCTGCCGTTACCCCAACGGCCGCGCCAACGCGTAAGCGGCCATGCTCGTCTTTACAAGCTGCAGGAAAGTTTTTAAACTTCTGGATGTCTTTAAACGTGATTAATCCGGTTAACCGTCCTTCGCCATCAACTACCGGTAATTTTTCTATTTTATAATTTTGGAGGATCTCTTCAGCCTGAATCAAAGTAGTTCCCAATGGAGCAGTGATCAGGTTTTCTTTTGTCATTACCTCGCGCACCGGTTTGCCCATATCTTTCTGGAAACGCAAATCACGATTAGTAATAATTCCTGTTAGCTTATGATCGCTATCTACAACCGGAATTCCTCCGATCCTGAATTCCTTCATTATTTTTACAGCATCTGCAATTATCGCCTCATTATTTAATGTGACCGGGTCCTGGATCATGCCGCTTTCAGACCGTTTTACTTTACGCACCTCATCTGCCTGCAACTGGATACTCATGTTTTTGTGCAGCATACCAATTCCGCCGGCCTGCGCAATAGCAATTGCCATAGCCGCTTCGGTAACAGTGTCCATTGCGGCAGAAATCAGGGGAACGTTTAGTTTTATTTTCCGGGTTAAAAAAGTTTGTGTATTTACTTCGCGGGGCAAAACTTCGGAGTATGCCGGGACCAGCAGCACATCATCATAAGTTAAACCTTGGGCAACAAATTTGGCAGGGTCGAATTGCATGGCAAACAATTTTAGGGGTTAATTATTTGCCGGGCAAAGATACTGTTTTTAGCAGTATGTTTTTGATTGGTATCGATTTTACTTCGTTTCTACAAAATTTTACTTGAGATGTAGTTTTGTAAAAGAACATAAAGCATTGAAATATTCCATTCTCCGAATTACAATTTTAGGGTGATAAAAACAGTATGCCAAACAAAAGATTTTTTTATTTGGTAAGAATTGAATTTGAAAGGTTTTGTAGCCGCTATTGGTCCATTTTGACTTTATCCGATTACAATTAATGTCTGGGCAAGGTTCATACCGGATGTATTGGCGCAGATATTGCAAAACAGGTATGGATTTGTTAAGTTCCGGTTGATCGTTTTTCCGCTTCAAAGAAGTAAAAAGGCCTTCAAACCTTTAGGAAAAAATAAATAATATTTTAAACCTGAAAGCAATTTTTTAACTCAATATTTGTTTCAAGTGAAATAAGTATGCTATTTTATCTATAATCCTCGTAAAGCCATGTCTATGTTTAATACTCCAGTTTTAAATTTTGAAGATGAAAGCCTTCAAAATTACTTCTTCAGCAGCAACCAGTCAATGTGGATCACTGATCCTGGTTTTCTATCCATCCTGGAGCTGAATGATACTGCAATGAGGGTTTTTGGTTACAGCAGAGTGGAAATTTCTCTACAAAATGTAGAAAACATTATTCCCCAAAATGAGCAACAGAAACTGATTAGCCTGTTGGCACTTGCCGAAACGGCAAAACAACCAGTTAAAAAAGAAATTAGTTTCAAAAGCAGTTCCGGCAAAACGCTTTATATTGATACTGTTCTTGCCGGTATTTTATTTAACGGGCAGCCAGCATTGCTTTTTACCATGACCGATATGACGGAAAAGAAAGTGTACCGTAATATGCTGGAACAAGCCATCGATCAGGAAATGAACTTGAAAGCAAGGATTCAGCAACTTAAAAATATTGCGCAGATGAACTTTCAACAGGCAAGGAAACCGTTAGCCAATATCCTGGGCCTGGTGAACGTGATCGACCAATCTGCAGTATCAGACAAAACTTTATTGGAAGCCATAGAATTTCTGCGGGCATGCGGCAACGAACTGGATGAACTGATCCGTGGGTCTGATCCGAAATCGTATTAGATTGATAAACCCGATTTTGCTTTTTTTCTTGCAGACCAGCTACGAACAAATGAAAGATTATAAAAAGTATTACCTGCTATCTGCTTCGCCAGCAGAGGTTTACTTAGCTTTGACCAACCCGGTAAGTATCGAAATATGGACAGGCGAACCGGCAGCAATGTCGGACATGACCGGTTCTGAGTTTTCTTTGTGGGAAGGAAGCGTTGAAGGAAAAAACCTGGAGTTTGAAGAAAGCAAAAAGATCGTGCAGCAATGGTATTTCGGCGAGCAGGAAGCAGCTTCTATCGTAACGATCAAACTACATCCTGACAAGCGCGGTACCTCCGCAGAATTAAAACATACCAACATACCGGATGAAGATTTTGAGGATATTGCTGAAGGCTGGGACACTGCTTATTTTGGTTCTTTGCAAGAATTTTTCTCGGGATTTTAAAAAGGCCAAACTTTTAGCAGTGTTTTTTGACTTATTGTTATTGTTTGTGAATTTGGGCGAGGTTTTTTAAAACTATCATGCTTCTTTTATCACCTAAAAATTTACCTGTTGTATTTTAGGTCGAATTATTATCTGTCAACAAACATTTTCCATCCTTAAAATTTTATTTTTGCCGTTCGGCCGCTTTTTAATGAAGAAATTTTCGGCGTTGTTTGCCGGATAAAATACTGTTATGTTCAATCCTACCCTCGTCAATCGTTTCCAGGAAATAGAAACACCGTTTTATTACTACAACCTGCAACTGCTTAAAGCCACCTTAAAAGCATGCAGCGATGCTGCTTTTATGCACCATTTTCAAGTACATTATGCCATGAAAGCCAACTTCAACCCGCGGGTGCTGGATACGGTCAAAAGTTTTGGTTTTGGGGCGGATTGCGTGAGCGGAAATGAAGTGAAAGCGGCGGTGGCACATGGTTTTAAAAAAGAAAAAATCGTTTTTGCCGGCGTAGGAAAGTCCGACAAGGAGATCAATTTAGCGTTGGACCAGGATATTTTTTGCTTTAATGCAGAATCGGTGCAGGAACTGCAGGTCATCCATGAACTGGCTGCTGCCAAAAACAAAATAGCAAATGTAGCCATCCGCATCAACCCGAACGTAGATGCACATACGCATCATTTTATTACCACGGGATTGGAAGAAAATAAGTTTGGCATCAATACCTGGGAATTGCCCGCCGTTGCGGAAAAGCTGCGCGAATGCAAAAATTTAACTTTTTTGGGCATCCATTTTCACATTGGTTCGCAAATCAATGACCTCAGCGTTTTCCGGAATTTATGTTTGAAGGTGAACGAAATGCAGTCATGGTTTCAGGAACAGGGTTTTACGGTAAAGATTTTAAATGTTGGCGGCGGTTTGGGTGTAGATTATTTTTTGCCTGATAAAAACAGCATCTGCGATTTTGAAAGCTACTTCCAAATATTCAAAGACCATCTGCATGTTTCGGCCGGGCAGGAAGTGCATTTTGAACTCGGCCGTGCTTTGGTTGCACAATGCGCCTCATTGATTTCCAGGGTTTTATACGTTAAAAATGGTATCAAGAAAAACTTTTTGATCCTGGATGCCGGCATGACGGAACTTATCCGCCCAATGCTGTACCAGGCGTACCATGAGATTGAAAACTTGAGTAGTCAGCAGTCAGTGGTCAGCAATCAGCGGTTGACCATGAACTATGAACCATCAGCAATCAGCAATCAGCAATCCTCAACTCACAACTCACAACTTACCACTAACTACGACGTTGTTGGACCGATTTGCGAAAGCACAGATTGTTTTAGAACTGATGTTGGGCTTCCTGAATCCAATCGGGGAGATCTGATCGCGATCCGTAGTGCCGGTGCTTATGGTGAAGTAATGGCTTCGGCATATAATCTCCGCGACCGCGTTCAATCCGTTTATTCCGAAGCATGATACTGTTTTTATCTATATAAAATGACAGCTTGAGGATTTGTTGTTTGATACTGTCAATGGTTTATAAATAAATAGCATTGCCTTCAAAAACAAGTAAAAAGGAAGCGGTAACATTAAAATTAAGAGCTTGTTTAAATTGATACAAGATCCTTCGATAGGCTCAGAATTAATGCCGATGCTTCTTTTACCCTATAAAAATTGGTGTGTGCATCAATTTAAATAAATCAAAAACCCGCCATTTTTTAGTTGATAAAAGAAGTATCGAAAACATATTGAACAAATTTTAAATAGGCCCTAAGTCTTTTACTAAATGCTTCATGTGTATCAATTGTTACAGAAATTACGGTTAGTGCTATTGTAAATCTGATTATATTCGCCAGTAAAACTTCAACTATATGATACAGACCACCTATTTAAAAACCAAAAAAGTTTGTAAAGTAAAATTTACTTTTAACGGTGCCCTGGCCGAAAAAGTGGAATTATTCGGCTTAAACAACGACTGGCAAAATCCTGTAGAAATGATCAGAAAAAAGGATGGTTCCTTTTCAGCAGAAGTTTCGTTACCGATCTACTCCAAACAGGAATTCAAGTATTTAGTAAATGGTACAGAATGGGCAACCGAACCGGAAACTGAAGAAAATTGGAATGAATTCGGCACAACCAACAGCGTGATCAACCTTTGAATTTTGCAGGGTTTGGTTTTTTGAATGAACGCTCCGCAGTGGTTTTAATTTACTGCCTGGAATCTATTCGTTTCAACCGTTTTCCAGTTGATCATTTTGTTGTAATCAGCAACGGATTGCTCTTTTAGAAATGCTTTCATGCCTGCATCTGCGTCCGCAAGTGTTTTCCAGAAAATCATCATCAGCCGTTCCCCGTTTTCTGCCTTTCCGATCCGCCTGGTGATGTACCCGGTTTGCCTACTGATAAAATCTGCTTCTACTTCCAAATCCCTTTTCTCGAAAGTATCGCGCTGCACCTGGCTATTTTCTTTAAAAGTAGCCAGGTCAATCACATAAGGTTTCATATCTTTTAAAGAACTGCTATGGTCGTCCTTGACAAAAAAACGTTTACGGTCTATGGTTGCCGTATCAATGGTTTTTTGTACGTTTTTCCACAACGGGCTTTTGCTGAACAAGTGCTGGGCTGCATTTGCATGGGCTAAATTGTCCCATGCCAAAACCACCAGCCAGTTCCCTTTCTGGTCGATCCCGCTTTCTTTACTGATGTAGCCGGGCTGCTTCTGGGTGTACGTCAGTTGTACCACAGAATCCAACTGCGTATATTCTGCCCTCGGCACACCTTTTTTCAATTTATAAGTGATGATTTCAACAACGTAATTGGCATAATTGATTGGCTGCCTTTTTTTAGCTTTTTTGGTGAGATGGTTTCCGGGGGTTTGGTTACATCCGGCAAAGAAAAAAGCAAGAGCGGCTATGATAAAATAAGTATAAATTTTTTTCATGTAACAAGATTGACGGTTCAAAGCTAATACTATTTTTACCCGGTATATTCATCAAAACCTGAAGCCATAGTTAATTGAAAATGAGATGACAGTTGAACGTTTGCCAGCTTAGTGGTCCCGGGAATCCTGCCTGACAAAGACCAAAAGCAAAGTACAGGTCGCGGTTTTTGCAAATGTCTTTACTTTGTTGCTGAACAAAAGCTGCCGGCCAGTTCTTATTAATTTAGCGGCATTTGAAACAGGATGCTTCTTTTACCCCTATAAAATCATGTTGTACCTAATTGCTGCCATTATTGTCCTGATCCTGATTGGATATTTTATTTTTTCTCAACCTAAAAAGAAACCCTCCGCCGGCCCGCAGCAGGAAGCCGGTCACAAAGCCCTGTTGGAGCAGCATGTAGCTTATTACCAAAAACTAAACCCGGAAGAAAAGCAGCGTTTTGTGTTGCAGGTAGAATCGTTTTTGCAGGATACGCGGATCGAAGGTGTCGGGCTGGAATTGGAAAACCTGGACCGCGTATTGATCGCAGCAAGTGCCATCGTCCCAATTTTTGGGTTCAAAGATTGGCATTATCCAAACCTCACCAGCGTCATCCTTTATCCGGATACTTTCAACAATGATTTTCAATTTGAGGGCGGCAACCGGGAAATAGCAGGCATGGTGGGCAGCGGCTTTATGAATGGGCAAATGCTGTTGTCCAGGGCGGCCTTGCGGAAAGGTTTTTCTGCTTCCGCAGGCGAAGAAAACACGGCCATACATGAATTCGTGCATTTGCTGGACAAGGAAGACGGCGCTACCGATGGCCTTCCCGAGCAACTGATGCCGCATGAATATACCGCGCCCTGGGTGAAAATGATCCATGGAGAAATCAAAAAAATCGAAGCCGGAAAATCAGATATAAACCCTTATGCCATCACCAATGAAGCCGAATTTTTTGCAGTTGTTTCTGAATATTTTTTTGAAAAGCCCGAAAAGTTCAGGCAAAAACACCCGGAACTGTATGAAATGCTGTGTATTATTTTTATACAAAAACCAGTTTGAGTTTTGATATAGGCTGATTTAAAATTGAATCAATCATGGATTTTTAAAAATTCGGATGACCGGCCAATCATGAAATTTACCCGATAAAAACAGTATGTCAGTTGCAGGTTTTATCTTGATAAAAGCAATTGCCATTCCTGCAAAAAACCTACAAAAAACCACGTACTTTGCCTTTACATGTCTTTATTTATTGCCTCATTAAATTCTGGGAGCAACGGTAACTGCTATTACATCGGCAACGGGCAGGAAGCGGTTTTGGTAGATGCCGGAATCTCTTGCTTAGAAACCGAAAAACGGATGGGGCGGTTGGGTCTGTCGCTTGAAAAAGTAAAAGCGGTCTTTGTTTCTCATGAACATGGCGACCATATCCGCGGCCTGGAAGTTTTGTCCCGAAAATATAAGTTGCCGGTTTTTATCACCCCAAAAACGCAACTAAACGGACGGTTGGAACTGGAAAACGCAATTTCTTTTCGTACTTTTCAACCTGTCCAAATCGGCGGATTGCTGATAACGGCTTTTCCAAAACAGCATGATGCTGCCGATCCGCATAGTTTTATCATCTCCTGCAACAAGGTAACAGTTGGGGTTTTTACAGATATTGGGGCTGTTTGCAAAAACGTGGTCCATTATTTCAAACAATGCCATGCTGTTTTTATGGAGGCAAATTATGAGGGGGAAATGCTGCAGAAAGGCCGTTATCCATATCATTTAAAAAACAGGATCCGCAGCGGTAAAGGGCATCTGTCCAACGCGCAGGCTTTGCAGGTTTTCACCACACACCGGCCGCCATTTATGGGCCATTTGCTGTTGGCGCATTTATCGAAGGACAATAACTGCCCGGATTTGGTGGCCAAAATGTTTGGGCAACAGGCAGCGGGGACAGAAATTGCAGTGGCTTCGCGTGATACCGAATCAGCCGTTTATTTTGTAGATGGCTTGTTTGATAATGATCTATTAGGGAAGCAAAGGAATGCGGCAGCCAAACCTATGCAGTTGTCTTTGTTTTAGGTGAGAATTGATTTTGCTGGAGATTAAGGGCCTGTTTAATTTTGATACAAGATCCTTCAATATGCTCAGGATTAATGTCAATGCTTCTTTTACCCTATAAAAATTGGTGTTTGCATCAATTTAAATAAACCAAAACCAAATGCCTGCCATTTTTTGGGTGATAAAAGAAGCATGTAAACCTTCAAGCAAATTTTAAATTGGCCCTAAGTTTTGGTAAAAGCTAAAAAAGCTACTCGTTCCCAAACAGCTTTAATTTAGGTTGAAACAGATTTTTAAGTCAAACCGCCATTGTTTCCGGCTGATAAACCTGATTGGTGATGTCCAGATAATGTTTCAACGCACTTTCAAATTCGGGTAACCGAATGCCTTTTTCACTTTGCAAAGCTATGTTTTTTGGCCTTGGTGCTTTCTGCTCCAACTGCGCTGATGCCACGCCCCTTACCATTAAAGGGTCAAAACCGGCCATTTCAGCTATTTTACGGGCAAGGTCAGCGTGAGTGGTTTGTCCGTAATTGCTGACATGAAAGATACCGCACTCACTATCCAACAGCATATTCAGGCTTTGATGAACAAGGTCAGGAATATAAGTAAGCGAAACAAACAGATCATTCGCAACGGTAACCGAACGTCCTTCTTTTAAATGGTTCAGTATAGCCGAAACAAAGCTGTCAGCGTTCCAGCAACTGAAGCAAACGCCGAGGCGGATAATTAAAGCTTCAGTATTGCGAGCCAGTACATTGGCTTCTGATTTTGCTTTGCTTTTCCCATATACATTTATCGGGTTTACTGCATCACTTTCGGTATAAGAAGAAGATTTTTGGCCGTCAAAAACAAAACCGGATGAAAAAGTAAGTAGTTGAACAGCGTGCTTTTCACAAATTGCCGCTAAAAGAGTTGGTGCTTCGCAATTCTGTTTAAAGCATTCTTCCTGATTTTGTTCTGCCTTGTTTACTGCTCCGTATTCTTCTGTATTGATAATCGCCCAGGGTTTTAATTCGGTAATAAGCTGTTCAATAGTATCGCTGCTGCTGGTGTTTACCTTATCCTGGCCAGCCAAAACACAGCGGATATTTCTTTCTTCGCAAATCCTTTTAAAGCCTTCGCCAATCATTCCTGCCTTTCCAATAACCAGAACAGGCGGAGAAATAGGTTCTGGTTGCAAGTTTTGGATGGTAAAAGCGTTCGGGTCCGGGTATGCAATTCTTTTTTCCTGTTTCCACCAACCTGCTGCTTCCAGCACTGGATGGTTGTAAGCCTGCTCTTTTGCAAGACCTTGTATCATCCTTGCTATGGCTGTTGGCCGCGGTTGCCCGGAATTTAAATTAAAAACGCCTGGTTCATAAATCCCCCAAGGTTTGGTCACCAAACTGTTCCAGCCATAAGTGCCAAAAATGGCCCAGGCAGTTAAGGCGCGGATATCAACGCCTTCTGTTTTTAACTGGTCAATTGCTTCCCACATTTCATAAAACCATCGCATTTGTTCTTCGCGGGTACAATGCAGATGGCATTCTGTAACAGCTATTGGCAAATGAAACCTTTCCCAAGCCTCCTTTATCAATACCAGCGGGCCTGTTTGGTTTGGATAAGGGACGCGGACTACTTCTACGTCAGCATATTGATGCCTGCCGTTGCCGCCATGGGCATGCCCGGGATACTTTTGCAGGTTTTCATCCAGGTAACGTTCCGAAGTGATGTAATAATTAAAGCCGGCGATATGCGGTTTGCAATTGTTTTTAAGGAAGTAGTTAAGTTCATGTTCTTTAATCCCTACATGTAACAAAAACCCCCACATCCATTTATCGGGCGTTAAAGTTCCGGTAATCAAATCATAAGAAAGCCAGCGGCGTTCATTTTCAAAATTTGCCTGATACTGCAACAAAGGTGTACTGTACACTTTTCCCAAATCCTCAGTTTGTATCAGTTTGGCAGCCGGGTTAATTTCCCGAATTGCCTGCATTGCCATCACCGTTGCTTTGCATTCGCTCAAAAGTATCTTGTAAAAACAGTATTCGTTGCTTTCGTGCGGATACCAGTGGCCGTACAAACCGCAAAACCGGGCTGTAGTCAAAGGTTCGTTAACCGGCGTATAATATTCCAGCCAGGGGAATTTTTCTGCAACCAACCTTGCATAATCTGCAACCCCTTTTTCAAAACTGCCGTCAAAAAAATTAACATGTAAAGGGCCACTGCCATGATGCACCAAACCTGCTATCGGTTCTACCTTTAATTCTTTTAACCGGAGCAGGTTTTTTTTTACAAAAGTCCAATCGATTTGGGTATCTTTTTGTGGCTGGTGTTTTTCCCACAAAACCGGATAGCGAAGCATTTTAATACCTAAAGAGGCAATTAAATCTATATCATCTTCCCGGTCATAATGTCCTGAATATTCCGACTGGTCAAGGTATTCATCTCCAACCCGGTTAATGGTGCCTTCGATCCCGCCCCAAATTTCTATTGGTCTTTGTGTAAACATGTCCCTTTTTTTGTTGCATACTGAAATTGATACACTGTTTATTTAACTTTTTAATTAACTTTTGGTTTTTTAAAAAGGCCTATGTGGAAAAAAGCCAGGAGATTTTGTATATGGATTGGATAACCACTTCTTCAAGACAGAATAAAAGCAATTAATATTAAAGCATTTTTTAGCTTTGAAAAAGCAACAGGAAAAAGTATTCATGAAAAAACTGAAGCAGTTGATTGCCCATATCAAAACGCTTAATACCAATCCTTCAAATGAGCTGAACGATGAAATATTGCAACTGATTTGTTATGCGCCAAAAATGCCTTTACGCTTGCAGCAAGAGCAGCTTTTAAATGAAGCAACCAGGTTTAGTTTTAAAGTTAAGGATGAATATTTTGCAAAGAAAGAATTGAGCTTTTTTGGTTTTAAATGGGGAAACGGAAAGCATAAAGTATTAATCACCCATGGATGGGGATCAAAGGCAGCGGACTTTGCCGAAATTATTACGGCTCTGAAAAAAATTGATAATCTTGAAATTATTGCTTTTGATGCACCTGGCAACGGGAGTTCAGAAGGCGAATTGTCCAATCTTTTGTTGTTTGTAAAAGCTGTTGAAACAATTGTATCAAATTTTGGCATTCCTGATGTGATGATCGGCCATTCACTTGGTGCAATGGCAAATGTGATTGCTTTGAAAAGGATGAGGTTTGTACCTTCCTTGTTAGTTAGTCTTGCCCCGCTTATCCTGCTAAAAGAAAATTTTGAAGCCAGTATGCAAACTGTCGGTATTTCCAAAACAAGTCAAGATCGGTTTTTGAAAGGTTTTGAAGATACTTTTAACATACCTGCTTCCTCTTTCAATTTGAATGACTGGTACTCTTTTGAAAACCCGCCAAAACACTGGCTGGGGTATGATCAAAATGACCAAACAGCTCCTTTTAAATTTTTAAAAACTTTTTTAGATAAAAATACATCTATTATAAGCCATAAATTTGATGGAGTTGGGCATGACAAAATACTAAAATCGCCGGATGTGATTCAGGGTTTAACGGAAATAGTAAATGGTACTTTATCCAATAAAAATGATCTTTAAGCGCTTTTTAGCAGAAAAATAAAAAACGAAGTCAAAGGTGTTTTTAAGTCAGCACTAAAAAAGCACGATAAAAGAAGTATTTATAGTAAATGCTTTGAGTGAAATTACCTTTTAATACAGCAATATCTATATTTTATAAAATTGTTAGAATTAAACTACTGCAGTTGTCGTAAACAATTAACCTGCATAACCTTGTACCATGAAACTTTTCCATTTACTATTTGCAATTATTCAACTTGCCCCTGTTGCAGCTTTTGCTCAGGTTAATCCATCCAAGGCAAATCCCGTTCAGGTAAAAACGGTAAACGGCATTTTGGAAGGTACAACCGAAGCTTCCGGGATCCGAAGTTTTAAAGGTATTCCTTTTGCCAAACCCCCGGTTGGGGATTTGAGGTGGAAGGAGCCGCAACCGGCAGACAATTGGACTGGTGTTTGCAAAGCCGATCATTTCGGTAATAACCCTATGCAGAAAAAGATTTTTGGCGATATGAATTTCCGTTCGGCCGGGATGAGCGAAGATTGTCTTTTTTTGAATGTATGGACACCGGCAAAATCTTCCGCAGAAAAACTGCCCGTACTGGTTTATTTTTTTGGGGGAGGATTTGTAGCCGGCGATGGCTCGGAAGCGCGCTATGACGGAGAAAGTATGGCTAAAAAAGGCATTGTTACCCTGACCGTGAATTACCGACTGGGCGTTTTTGGTTTCCTTTCCCATTCGGAATTGACCAAAGAATCCCCTCATCATGCTTCCGGTAATTATGGTTTAATGGACCAAAATGCTGCTTTACGCTGGGTGCAGCAAAATATTGCAGCCTTTGGCGGCGATCCGAAACGGGTAACGATTGCAGGAGAATCAGCAGGTTCTATATCCGTATTTGCTCAAATGGCTTCTCCTTTATCTAAAAATCTAATTGCAGGTGCTATTGGCGAAAGCGGTGCGATGATCAAACCAACAGCAGCTCCTGTTACATTGGAAGAAGGCGAAAAAAGAGGGCTTGCCTTTGCTGAAAAGGCGAATGCCGGTTCTTTGACGGCTTTACGCGCTATGTCTGCTGCTGATCTGCTGGATGCGGCTGCTAAAGCCGGTGCTTTTAATACCGGTGCTACTGTTGACGGTTATTTTTTGCCAAAGCCTCCGGTTGAAATATTTGCAGCAGGCGAACAAGCCCGTGTTCCGTTATTGGCAGGATGGAACTCAACAGAAGTAGGCTACCAATCGTTAATGGGCAACGATGTACCAACACCGGAAAATTATGCAAATAAAATCAAGCAGCTTTATGCCGATCATGCTGAGGAGGTTTTAAAATTGTATCCGGGCAATACACAGGAGGAAGTGATTCAATCGGCCACAGCTTTGGCAAGCGACCGTTTTATTGCTTACAGTACCTGGAAATGGCTTGACTTGCACAGTAAAACCAGCGGAAAGCCAACATACCGTTATTTGTTCTCCAAATCCAAACCACCGATGACAGCAGTATTCTCCAATTCCACGCCCGGCCTGGCAGGAGGGATGACCAAAAATACAAGTGCAGTAGTTAATACAGCACCGGTTGCGGCGGCTGGTGCGCCCCATGCTTTTGAAATTGAATATGCGATGGGCAACCTGGCAACAAATAAAGTTTACGCTTGGAAACCGGAAGATTACCAAATCTCGGCAACCATGTTACAATACTTTGCCAACTTTGTAAAAACCGGAAATCCAAATGGCGCAGGTTTAGCCCAATGGCAAGCCATCCATGGAAGCAATGTTCCTTTTATTAATATCGGAACACAAACTAAGGAGGAAAAAGAACAAAACCGTGGCCGGTATCTTTTCTTGGATCAGGTTTATAGTAAATAGGAGATATGAGTGAATGCTTCTTTTATCATTGTTTTTTAAAAAGGTTTATCGAAAAAAGTATGATAAAAGAAGCATTAAAACAAAATATTTTTTATTAAAATTTGCCAAAAACTTTTCTTTTTTATACAATTTTATAAGAGCCTGTTTTAATTTATATCAGCAAAATTCATAATGCTTCTTTTATGACTATAAATTTTGTGGCTGTGATTTTTACTGATAGAAAAAGCATATATATTTAAAGGTTTTTAGGTGCTAAAAGAAGCATAGAAAATAAATTGAACAAATTTTAAACAGGCTCATAAAAAACACAAAGATAATGTATATAAAAAAAGCACTGCTTTCCTGTGTGCTTGGACTTTTAGTTGTTGAACTGATTAGCACTACCGCAACAGCCCAAACCCCTTATAATAAGATTAATACTTCGCCTACCCATCTAAAAGATACTGTGCTGCTTGATAGTGTATCCATAAAAGATACCAGATCAAAACATTTACCTGATGTTATGGGGACAAGTATTTTCGCGGGCAAAAAAACTAACATTATTTACCTTGATGCAGGTAAATCCAATTTAGCGAATAATAACGCACGTATGGCCTTTGCGCAGGTTCCAGGCGTAAATATCTGGGAAATGGACGGTGCAGGTTTACAACTAAACATTGGCACCAGAGGTACAGATACGCACAGGTCAATAGAAACCAATATCCGCCAGAACGGCTATAATACCAATTCGGATATCTTGGGCTATCCCGAGAATCATTATAACGTTCCTTTTCAAGCTGTAAGTAAGATTCAAATAGTCAGGGGCTCCGCTGCTCTTCAGTTTGGCAGCCAATTTGGGGGCATGGTAAACTTTAAAATAAAAGAAGGAGACAATACAAAGCCGTTTAGCATTGAAAGTGAGCAATCAGCAGGATCAAACCGTTTTTTCAATTCGTACAATGCGGTCGGGGGAAAAGCCGGAAAATTAAGTTATTACGCTTTTTACTCTGCCCGTAACGGCGATGGCTGGAGACCCAGTTCGGCTTTTAACGCCCGTGCGTACTATGCCAATATTAAATATCAGTTTAATAATAAAGGAAGTATCTCATTTCAGTTTTCGCGGTCTGATTACCAACAACAGATAGCTGGGGGATTAACAGATGCGCAGTTTAATGATAATAGTAGGCAGTCTTTCCGTTCCCGTAATTATTTTAATCCGGAGATCAACATCCCTGCATTACTGTTTAGTTACCAGTTTAACAAACAAACCCTGCTTGAGATTACATCGAATGCTTTATTTGGACAACGAAATAGTGTGCAGTTCATTAACACATCCAATATTCCTGATACAGTTAATACCAAGCTGAATACCTATAACCCGCGTCAGGTAGACCGCGATTATTATGCTGGTTTCACTACAGAGGCACGTATTCTGCATATTTATAAACTGGGCAATTTGAATAGCACTTTTACTTCTGGTATGCGTTTTTTTAACGAAACGACCAAGCGCAAACAAAAAGGGATAGGTACCGTTGCAAACGACTTTGACCTTAGCCTTATTAAGCCTTATGGTATAGATTTAAGCTTACATTCTCTTAATTATGCAGTGTTTGCAGAAAATATTTTTCAGCTTACACCTTCATTTTCTATAACACCGGGTGTTCGTTATGAAATAATTAAAACTACTACCTCCGGCGTAATTAACAATGCTACTTTCCCTGTTAACTACAAAGGCGACCGGAATTTTCCGCTTTTTGGCACTGGGTTACAATATCAGTTCCATAACAGCCAGCTATATGCCAATATTTCGCAGGCCTATCGCCCTTATTTGTATGCGGCGGTCACACCTGCAGATCAGTTAACCGTCATTGATCCTAATATTAAGGATAGTCGTGGATATGATGTTGATTTGGGATACAGGGGGAATATTAATACTATTTTTAACTATGATATTGATGCGTTCTACATTTACTATGGTGATCGTGCCGGTACGCTTACACAAACCGCGGCCAACAATACTACCTACTTATTTGCAACGAATATAGGCAACGGGGTTGCTAAAGGAATAGAAGCATATACCGGTATATCTCTTCTACATTTATTTGGTGATCATTACAGTAGCGATATTAGAGTGTTTAATTCTTTGTCTTATACATACGGCAGGTACAAAAGCGGCAGTATAAATCAATCCGGTAAAAATGTAAGTTTGAGGGGAAATCAACTGGAAGGCACCCCCAATTGGATCAATCGTACAGGCATGTCCTTTTTAACCCATCACATTAATACTACCCTTCAATTAAGTTATGTAGGAAATAGTTACAGTGATGCAAACAATACTTTGTTCAATCCAACAGGGGCGACAGGTATTGTGCCGGCTTATCATGTACTTGACTGGGCATTTAACTACAGTTTCCTAAAAAACTACCATATTACAGCAAATGTCAATAATTTGCTCAATGCAAAATATTTTAGCAGGCGTATAAACATGTATCCGGGTCCGGGCATTCTACCCGCTGACGGCAGAACGTTTAATTTAGGGTTTGGCATCATGCTGTAATTTTAGCACTAAATGTAATAAACTACAGCTTTTGAGTTACGAAGGTAGATTTTATAATAGCAAACAATAAAAAAGCGGTCTAACTTAATTCATAATTAGATATGCGCAATTAAACCAATATATTTAGATGTGATATCAGAGGGAAAGTAAAGATTAGGTCTCAACTTAAAAAAATATTATATAGAGCCTGTTTAAATTTATATCAAAAAAATGCTTGCTTCTTTTATCACCTAAAAATGCCCGGGTACTACAAATAACACTTCTCTAAAAAACCATGAAGGATGATGATTTTTACTTGGTAAAAGAAGCATATAAGTTATCCCGAAATAAATTTTAAAAGGCTCTACTAAATACTAATCCACAACTGCTGTTTTTTCCGGAGTGTACAAATATTCAAACATAAGCTCAATTTGCGATGGTAAAACGCGGTCTGAAGATAGTTCAGGAATAGTATTTTGAGCAAAAAAACCGGTGTCTAAAATATCAAATGCAGCAGTTTGTGTACCGCCGGTTACTTCGCACTGGATAAATATTTTGTAAACATAATCCAATTGCGGCGGATGCGGATGGCAGCGCTTATCTAAAATAGCAAGCAGTTTTTTAGGTTTTACTGATAATCCTGTTTCTTCCAATACTTCTTTTACAGCTACTTCTGTTGGCGATAAACCAATATCAGCCCAGCCGCCGGGCAAAGACCATTTTCCGTCTGCTTTTTCCTTCACCAATAAAATTTGCTGTTGTTCGTTAAAAATCACAGCGCGGATGTCAACCTTTGGCGTAATGTATTCCTTTTTGCTTTCAAAATAAACAGACAGCATTTCCAGCGGCTGCCCGGTCAGCCCGTTCATCATTTCCAAGCTGATCTGCTCCAATTCTTTGTAACGTTCAACTTCATATTCATTGTCGGCATAAGTTAAACCTAAATGTGCCATTGTTTTCAGTCGCCGGGCGTAATTTAAAATATCTATAGAAGTCATGGGACGTTTATTCGTTTAAAAACCAAGATAAGGGATTTAAGTTGAATATAACATTTTCCTTTTACTGGTATCTTTTGTACAATTTTCAACAGAAAATACAGCAGCAGAAATGATTATTGCAGATGGAATGATACCTTTGCAGCAGCATGTTTAGGGGAACTATCAGTTTATTTTTCGCTTCTTTATTTTTAGCGTGCAGCACCTTGCTGCCGCTAAGCGATTTCTCTATGATTCGGGAGCTTCCGGAAATGTACCGCAATTATTCCCGCATCACCACATCGGATGAAGCAGGTGTCATTGATTTTATCGGTGATTATTTGCTTCAGGGAAAAGAATTGTTTGGCCACAACAGGCAGGATAAAACGCCAAACGGAAGCAACAATGTGCAGTTTCAGCAACAGGCCAACCCTTTGCATGCCGTTTTTTTGCAGGTTCGTTTGTCATTGACCTATAGTGTGGATTACAAAAAAGAACATCCTGTCCATAATTTAGCGTTCTCAACTTCTGACTATCAGAATGAGCTTTTCAGGCCGCCGCTTGCCTGAGCATTTTAAGTCCTTCTGATTTTCTCAATTTCAATTTTCGCATTATTTAATCTATTTCCTTGCTTTTTGCTGTGCTTATCACATCGTTAAGGCAATGGCCAATACTTCTTTTACATGAAAAAATTTTATTTCCTCCTGCTCTTTATTTTAATTTCCCGATTGGTTTCGGCACAAAACACTTTCAAAGCCATCATTAAAAATGACCGGACAAAAGAAGCATTGAAAGGTGCCACCGTTGCCATCCCTGATTTAAAGCTTTCCGCTGCTGCAGACAGCAGTGGAATGATCACATTAAACCATATCCCAAATGGTAATTTTGAAGTTGAAATCACTTACGTTGGCTTTGTCCGGCAGGAAAAAACGTTTAGGTTCCCTTTGCAAAAAACCACTCAGATTTTTGAATTCAGCCTGGAGCCGCAAGCAGGTGAACTGGCCGAAGTAACCGTGCAAACCACGCGCACCAACCAGAACCTGCGGGACATCCCAACGCGGATTGAAGCTTTGCCTTTAGAAGAATTGGATGAAAAAAGTACAATGCGGCCAGGTGACATCAAGATGCTTTTAGGGGAAGCAACCGGCATCAGGGTGCAGCAAACCTCTGCCGTAAGCGGAACGGCCAACTTCCGGATCCAGGGATTAGACAGCCGGTACACGCAATTATTAAAAGACGGAATGCCGCTGTACCAAGGTTTTTCGGGTGGTTTAAGTTTGTTGCAGATCAGTCCGCTGGATTTAAAACAAGTAGAGTTTATCAAAGGTTCGGCTTCAACCTTGTACGGCGGCGGCGCAATTGCAGGCTTGATCAACCTGATCAGCAAAACGCCGGGCAAAGCACCCGAACTTAGCTTTTTATTAAACGGCACCAGTGCAAAAGGAACGGATGCCAGCGGTTTCTATTCCCAAAAATGGAAACACATTGGCACTACTGTTTTTACCGCCTATAATTATAACGGTGCTTACGATCCCGCTAATGTTGGCCTGACGGCTGTCCCGCAAACCCATCGCTTCAGTATCAACCCAAAAGTTTTTTTATACCTGGATGAAAAAAACTCGGGCTGGTTTGGGCTGAACACGACTTATGAAAACCGTTACGGAGGGGATTTGCAGGTGATTGATGGTAAAGCCGACCAGGTTCACCAATATTTTGAGCGTAATAAATCTTTCCGTTTCTCCACGCAATTGTCCTTCAGCCACAAAATCGATAGCAGCAGCCAGCTCAACTTTAAAAATACCATTGGTTATTTTGACCGGCAACTGGATGAACCCACATTTAATTTTACCGGAAAACAGTTGTCGTCCTACAGCGAAATCAATTATGTCCGCAATCAGGAAAATACGAACTGGGTTGCTGGTTTAAACTTAGTTACAGATCATTTTACTGCCCCTGCGCCATACACCGGCCTGAATTATAATTTGACCACTTTTGGTGCTTTTGTACAAAACACTTATAAAGCTACCGATTGGTTTTCGTTGGAAAGCGGTTTGCGGCTGGACGACAACAAGCCTGCGCCCGGCAATAAGCGGAACGGACTTTTTATTTTGCCGAGGATAAATGCTTTGTTCAAAATCAATGAGGGCTTGACCAGCCGGATCGGCGGAGGGTTTGGCTACAAAATGCCCACGCTTTTTAATGACCAGAGCGAGCAGGAAGGTTACCAAAACATCAGCCCGCTCAATATCGGCAATACCAAAGCAGAACAATCTTACGGCGGCAACGCGGATTTGAATTACCGGACTGCTGTTGGCGATGATTTTGTCAATATCAACCAATTGTTCTTTTATACATTTGTAAACCAGCCGCTTATCTTGCAAAACAACGCTTTTATCAACGCGCCCGGAAATATTACCACGCAAGGGGCGGAAACGAACATTAAACTGACGATGGACGAACTGGGCCTTTATCTCGGCTATACTTATACCGATACGCGGCAACATTTTAACGGCCAGACCAGCAGGCAGCCATTGACACCGAAAAACAGGATCAGCCTTGATGCGGTTTATGAGATCGAAAACAGTTTCAGGTTTGGTGCCGAAAGCTTTTATACCGGAAGGCAGGTTTTGAGCGACGGAACGACCGGCAGGGATTATATCACTTTTGGTTTGCTGCTACAAAAAATGTGGAAGCATTTTGATCTGTTTATCAATGCAGAAGATTTGACCGACCGCAGGCAAACCCGCTGGGAAAATATTTATACCGGCAGCATCACCAACCCGAACTTCAGGGATATTTATGCACCGCTGGATGGCGTGGTGATCAACGCCGGGATCAGGATCAAGCTGCTGAATTAGTTTAAGCTGAAGCAGGATGGGTATGTTAAAAGTATGCAGGGAAATCCGGAGAAGTTTTTCCTGCATGCTTCTTTTACCGGCTATTTTTTAAGCTGATGCGATTACCCAAAAAGGCATGATAAAAGAAGCATTGCAGAAATCTTTTCAAAAAAAACCCCATCGGAAACTTCTTCTTTTTGTAAATGTGGTGCAAACCCCTTGGTAAACAAAGTATAAGGACCATTATAAAAATTAACGAAACCGGCACTGATTTTTGACCGGGAAAAGGCGTATGCGGTCGTTCCGTCAAACCAAAACTTGGCACAAACGCAAGTTGCTTTTTTTCATTGTTTTAAGTAATGTTCCCGTCCACCATATAGGGAAATGCTTTTAGGACGATAGCTGTTATCATACAAAAACTAAAATATAGCAGCATGTACAAACACAAAGTTTTGGCGGGTAAAAGAAGTATTGCCCAATTGCAGGCCGGGCATAAAATTTATTTCAGGATAAACAAAAAACAAAGTTTGGTATTTCAATAGCATAATTCATATTTAATGAAAGTTCTAAAACTAACACTTCTATTTATAGCAACAAGCTGGCAGTTTTTATCTGCACAAACCGTAAACAAAGACGTAGCGTATGGCGATGACATGAAACAAAAAATGGATGTTTACCTGCCGCAAGCAAAAGGTAGAATGCCGGCAATCATCCTGATCCATGGGGGAAGTTGGATCGGCGGCGATAAAATAAACATGACGCACTGGCTTAAACCTTTGCGAAGCCAGTTTCCGGAGTATGCTATTTTCAACCTGAATTATCGCTTGGCAAGCCGGCAAAACAATAACAACCAATGGCCGGCACAGATTGACGATGTAGACAAAGCGGTGGCTTTTATCAAGGATAAAGCGAAGGATTACAGGATCGATAAAAAGCAATTGATTGTTTTGGGGGAAAGTGCAGGCGCACAATTAGCACTGGTTGAGGCTTTTAACCATGATCCGAAACACGCGGTAAAAGTGGTAGTTGATCTGTTTGGGCCAACGGATATGAATGACCTGTACCAGGCACACCACGAAATTGCGGCCCTGATGAAGGGAACACCGGCAACTATCCCGCAGGTTTATGCAGATGCCAGTGTGTTGGAACATGTCAATAAAAAAAGTCCGCCCACTATTATTTTTCACGGAACAGCAGACCCGGTCGTACCAATCCGGGAAAGCGACAGTTTGCATGTGAACCTGGAAAAAGCGAATGTTCCGGTCAGTTATATCACTTATCCTGGGAAAGGCCATGGCTGGCGCGGTGCCGAAATGCAGGACACTTACAGTAAAGCCATTGATTTTATCAAAAAACAGATGAAGTAAAAAGGCAAGCCTGCCCCAATTTTGGCATCAATACTGTTTTTACCACCTTATTTTACCGCGCTTGATTTGCATTTTTTTTGGCTGGCTTTTTTTGTACTCAGAAATTACAGTACAGAAGTTACTCTTTTTATTTCAACCGCATCAATTATAAAAGAAAGAGTTTAAACTTGCATTTTCAATACCTAAAAAAGCATTGCAACATATACTGTAGCATTTACTAAAGCTAAGCCAGCATGAAAACATACCTTGTCCCTACAGATTTTTCGGCTTCCTCGGTTGCTGCCGCGCATTATGCCGCTGCTTTGAGCAAGCAAACCGGCGTAGCGAGGCTGATTTTGCTTCATGCTTATTATGTTTCCCCTTTTGAAGATGTGCTTCCCTCCACAAATTTTATTCAGCTTGCACCAAAAGATATTGAGGAAAGTTGCCGCTTAAAAATCATAGAACTAAACGATATCAAAGCAGAGCTGCGGCGTGTTGTCAATACAAGCGTTGAGATAAAAGTACAGTTAAGCCGCCTGCCTTTGCTGCGTGCCATTTTGGAAGTGCTGGGGGAAAACGCGATTGATTTGCTGGTTTTATGCAGCAACAATAATCCAAAAGAAGAAGAAACGCAGGTAGGCAGGAACATCATCGAAATCTCAAAGATCAGCCCGGTCCCGGTTTTGGTGGTCCCGAACAAAGCTGTTGCCGGACCCTTGAAAACAATTGTGCTGACCTGCGATTTCAAAAAAGTAACCGAAGCCATTCCGCAGCAAAAATTAAAAAAAGTATGGGACAGTTTGAATGCGGAACTATTGGTGGTAAATATAGACAGCAAAGGTTTGCACAACAACCAAGACCCGAAAATGCTGGCCGAAGAATCCGCATTGTATGAAATGCTGGAGCCGTACCAGCCGCAATATTTTTTCATCTACCACGCAGATACCATTCAAGGCATTGTTGATTTTGCTGCCAGGCATCAGGCGCAAATGATTGTCGTTTTGCCCAAAAAGTACAGCTTTTTTCAATCTTTTCTGTACAGTAACATTGCTAAAGAACTGACTGTAAAATCTTCTGTGCCGGTGTTGTTGCTGAAGTAATTGTTTTGCTGACGATTCTTTTATGGGGATAAAAATTGATACGGAAATTTAGGTGGTAAAAGAAGTATAGGATGATGAGGTTGTTGGATAGCAATATTAAATATAACTGGATTAAAGTATGACGAAAGTTGGTAGTTCTATAAGAAATAAATATTGAAAAGCATTTAACAATGTTTAACATAAGTATAAGTTGAATCTTTATTTTGAATTGATAGTTTAGCGCAACCAATATTTATAAAACTATCAATTATGAACAAAAAATTAACTCTGATTATTTTTGCCTTGATCGGCAGCATTACCTTAAAAGCCCAAACGCAAAAGGGAGATCAGCTTTTAGGCGGCAACATTGGCTTTAGTATTGCCAATGGTAATACAGATTACGCTAATTTTAACAACAGCAGTTACAATTATAGTGGTAAAACTAAAACTAATTCTTTTTCAATCGGACCTAATTACAGCTTTTTTATTGCCGATGATCTTGATTTAGGTGCAAGTGCAGGTTATGCTACTCAAAAAACGACCTATAATTATTCTGTTTACAATCCTGCTACTACTGTCTTAGTCAATGAGAACAAAATACAATCAGTTTTAGGCTCTGTCTATTTGAGAAAGTATTTTTTGTACAAACAAAAGATAGGTGTACGCACTGGTCCTTATGCTCAATATTATTCTAGTAAATATCAAAACACTTATTTAGGTCCAAGTGCTGTTAACAACAATACTCAAAAAGGTTATACTGTTAACGCGGGTTTAATTTTAGATCTGGTTTATTTTCCTACAAGAAGAATTGGAATAGCATCTAATCTTGGATCATTGGCTTACTCACATTATGATATTAAAAACGATAGTCAAAGTTTTAGTAATCATGATAAATCAAATACTTTTGGATTAGGTTTTACCTCTACTTTAAATTTATCTGTTTTTTATTGTTTCTAAAGATGATCTTTTATGATAATGGAAGTGCTTTTTCGTTGATACAATTCAAGTTGATACAATTCAATTTAACACTAAAGTTGTTTAAACTTTTTCTGCTGGTTTTTTTATGAAATGCTTCTTTTATCGTACAAAAACTGGTGTTTGCTTCCATTTAAATAAACCAAAATCAAATACCTGCCATTTTTTAGGTGGTAAAAGAAGCATCGAAAACATTTCGGACAAATTTTAAACAGGTTTTTATATAATAAATAAGTATTGGACAAAAAATAAGCCCGGACAAAAGTTTCAAATAGAAACCATTTGTTGCCGGACTGTAGTCTTTTAAAGTAAAAAAGAAGCTTATTTTTTGATTGCAGGAGGGGTAGAAGTAATTTCTCCGAATTCATTTACGTAAGCCATCATGCTTTCCAGGTCTCCGCTGGTAGAGTTTTGCTGGCGTTCTTGCTTGCGCTGTTCTTTATCTTCTTTCTTTTTTTGTCTGTTCTTTTCGAGTTGCTTCTTCATGAAGGTTGCCTGAGATTTTGCCATGTTTTATCAATTTAAACTGAACCTATGTTTTACCTGTTATGGCCTTGTCCCGGAAAGATCATACTAAATACAAGTACAAATCCGGGTGCCAATAAAAAAAATTTCCTGCGGAGAACGGAGGGCTTTAGCAGAAAGAAATTGAATCCTGATCGTTTTTAAACAGACCAGCAGGCAGTTACAAGAGGTTAGTTGGTTTGTAATCCGTGTTGCAAATATACAGTTTTTAGCTTTAATTAACGAAGAAAAATCATAAAGGCCGGTACAAAAGGGTTTGCAGATTGTCATATAACCGAAATAAAAAAATATTTGTATCATGTAAAAATCATACTCCTGTCCATCAGCTTGCTTTGCCGATAGGTTTAATCCGGTTATGTTTACTATCGCTTATTCTTGTTCTGAAGTGATAAAACTGTTTAAAGTCATCAAGTTTTGAATGGCATCGCCCATGGTATTGTTGAAATAGACATATACAGACTTCCCTTCATTCTGCCAGTCTTTGATGTACTGTCCATATTCATACAAAAAATCATTTGTGTAACTTCCTTTGTAGCTGCCATCGGGACCGTGAAAACGTAGATATACAAAGTCTGTTTCCATCTCTAACAAAGGTGAAGCCGACGAAGACTTGTCATGCAATACAATACCAGTATTATACAAGTGAAGTAAATCATAAAGGTCTTCGTGATACCAGGACTTGTCACGGAATTCCAGGGCTACTTTCCAATTTTGTCCCAAGTTGGTATCTTGTATTGCAATCAACAATTTCTCTAATTGACCCATGTTTACAATCTTCAAACTTGGAGGAAACTGAACTAGCAAACATCCTTTTTTGTTGTCGGCATTAGCAATCACTTGCATAAAGTGATTGACATCTTTGGGGTTAAAAGCAAGCCCTTTGACATGGGTAATTTCTTTCCAAAGTTTAAAAGTGAACCGGAAATGATCAGGGACACTTGCTGACCATTTCTGAACGGTCGCTTCCATTGGGACTTTATAAAATGAACTGTTGATTTCTACGCTATTGAACAGCGAAGCATAATATGTCAGCCTGCTTTTTTCTTGAAATTCCGGCGGAAACGACTGCTTGTTTGATGCGGGAAGCACTAAACCGCTGGTGCCTGAGTATAGGGTGCCTTTATTGTTGTTCTCCATTTTTATAGTTGATCAGAATGAATTTTACCAATTTGTCATGCACTGCTTAAACTAAAGTATCACCACAAGGTTTTTTCCTTGTAAAGCCTGCAACCGAAAGAAATTTGAAATATAAAAGATACTTCCCGATGCTTCTTTTATCACCTAAAAAACAGCAAGTCCTGTTCAAACAAAATCTGCTTCGAGTCATTTATACGCATATAAAAAACAATATCAGCATGAACACACCAGAAAATAAACCGGAAAATGATCCGCAGCAAACCAATGATGACGGGCTGGACCTGACTACGCCGAACGATAACCAGGAATTGGACAAAATAAATGATGCCGTGCAGGCTGCCGAACCTTCTTTCACTTTAAATTACGATACAAAGAAGCCAGACGAGCCAAAGGAAGATACGAACATCAAATAGTAAAAGCTGATTTTTATTGCTTTGGAAATCAAATTCAACTAAAAAAACCTCCTATCTGCTTAAAAATCTAAGCAGATAGGAGGTTTTGCCATGTCATGTCCCGAATGTTTTTTAGTGTGGAAAAGCGTAATGATGTGGTACAGCAGAATAAATAGAGTACCAAACCACAGCAATTGCAAGCGCAACCAATACAATGATGCTTGGGATTAAACCGATAACGTGGTGTTCTTCTTCGTGGTGATGTTGTTCCTGAGCTTCCATAGTACAAACCTAATATTTTTTTTTAATTGTTAATTTCTACAACCCAATTTATTGATTGTCTTTATATTTTATCTTGAGGACAAGCATGGTTATGTTAAGGCAAACGGTAAGTAAATTGGTTAAGATTATAGGCAGTTCACCTTTCGAAACCCCGTAAAATATCCATAATAAATTCCCTGTCAGCAGCAAAATAAACATCATGATAGAAACATCGCTGGCCTTTTTCTTTTTATAAGTAGTAACAACCTGCGGAATGATGGCGCAGGAAGTGCAGGCACCGGCTACCAAACCTGTAATTTTTATCAAAGTTTCATTCACAAATTATCTTTTTAACAGCAACCTGCTTTGATAAATATTGTTTTTGCGGATACTTTTGCCACAACAATTGTGATGCTGTTTTTACAGGTTGATTTTTGCATTTTTTTCAATAAGATAATTCAAATCGTTATGTTTTAAAAAGTATTTCGTTTTTCAGCTAAAACAACTTTAATTTGTGGATGTACAAATTGATGCTTTTGGTTTTGCTGTCGTCTTCTGCTTTTGCGCAGGAAGTGATGAAACCGACAAATAGTTTTTTGATCAGCGGAAAAGTAAACAAAGCTGTTACGATAACGATGGATTCTCTGAAGCAATATCCGGTCAAAGAAATGGGGGATTTTAAAATCACCAATCATTTGGGTGAATTTAAACATCAGGACGAGCATCTAAAAGGCGTTTTACTAAAGGATGTTTTGAGCCACACTGTATTTGCAGTAAGCAGTCCGAAATTATTGAGCCAGCTTTACTTCGTCTGTTTTGGTGCTGATGGTTATAAAGTAGTTTATTCCTGGAACGAGCTGTACAATACACCGGTTGGCGATCAGGTTTTTATCTTGATGGAAAAGAACGGCATAAAAGCAGCACAAATGCCTGAAAATATCCAAATGACTTCGATGATGGATTTTAAAACGGGCAGAAGATATTTGCACAACCTCAATAAAATTTTAGTTTCGCAAGCGCAGTAATCATCCGTTTCCTTCTTCACTAATCACCATTTCCTGTCCCGGCAAGGTTTCCAGTTCATGCAAATTGTGGCTGACGATGATTGTACTGATGCTGCTCATGTCCAATAAAATCTTCAGTTCTTCAATCAATGTGGTTTTGGTTTTGAAATCCAATGCTGAAAATGGTTCGTCCATTAGCAACAATTTTGGCTGGATGGCAAGCGCACGTAAAATAGCCAGCCGCTGCTGTTGTCCGCCCGAAAGTTGCGCTGGTTTGTGTTTTGTAAAGGTGTCTAATCGCCCAAAAGCAAGCAGTTCTTTGATCTGTGTTTGATCGGTTGTGGCGTATTCCAATTGCTGTTGTACGTTCATGTTCGGAAAAAGCGCATAATCCTGAAACACAAACCCGGTTTTTCTTTGCTGCGGAGAGAGGTTTATTTTAGCAGAAGTATCGAGCCAAACAGAATTGGCAACTTGGATTTTCCCAATATCAGGATCCGTTAAACCGGCAATGATTTTTAAAAAAGTAGTTTTCCCGGCTCCCGAAGGCCCGGAAATTTTGACCAGGCTACCGGTTTCCATCTCCAGCAAAACCTTTAAATTATTTTTGCCTTGATAGGAGGTGAACTTTTTTTCTACTTCAATCCTGATCATTCGGGCAAGTTTTTGGACTCATATTTATTGATGATAAAAACAGCAACCACCAGCACAAAAGTCAGGCTCACTAAAACCAGCGAATACATATTGGCCGTGCGGTAATCCATATTTTCTACCGAATTATAAATGGCGATGGAAGCGACGCGCGTGATGCCGGGAATGTTTCCGCCAATCATCAGCACAACGCCGAACTCACCTAAAGTATGCGCAAAAGTCATGACGGAAGCTGTTAACAACGATGCGCGGATATTCGGCAGTAAGACATAGAAAAAAGTTTGCCATGCGGATTTTCCCATGGTAAAAGAAGCATGCGCAAGCGATGGCGGCAATTGTTGCAAAGCTGATTTGATCGGGCTGATCATAAACGGCAAACTATAAATGACCGATGCCAACACCAATCCTTCAAAAGAAAAAACAAAAGCAAGATTGAAATGCTGCAACAGCCATTTGCCCAATCCCTGCTGCGGACTAAATGCCAGCAATAAATAAAAACCAAGTACGGACGGCGGCAAAACCAGCGGCATTGTGAAAATTGCTTCCAGGACCACTTTGAACAAAGAATGTCCTTTTGACAGCCAGTAAGCAAGCGGCAAACCGAAAACCAGCAAGATCGAAGTGCTGATCAACGCTAATTTTAAAGTAAGCCAAATGGGGGACCAGTCTATCAACAGGAATTTTTTTTAATGGTTTTAATTGCTGCGATAACCATATTTTTTCAAAATGGTTCTGGCAGAAGCACTTTGCATATATCGGAAAAACTGTTCGGCTTGCCTGTTTTTCCCCGCATGTTTTAAAATAACCATTCCTTGTTGTATCGGTTGATACGTTTCCAGATCAATCCTTTTCCAGTACAATTGCTTTTTGTTTGCCGCATCGCTTATCAAAGCTTCCGTGGTAAAACCAACAGTTGCAACGCCGGTAGTAAGGTAAATATTTACCTGCGCAATGCTTTCGCCATAAACGATTTTAGGTTGGGTTTTTTTCAGGATGCCTTTTTTCTGCAATACTTCTTGTGCTGCTTTGCCATAAGGCGCTGTTGCCGGGTTGGCCAAAGCTATTTTTTTGATAGCGTTACTTTGCAAAAGCTGCTCCCAATGGTTAAAATTTAAGTGTTGATTGCTGCAAATGATCAGACTGCCCAAAGCATAAATTGCAGGTTTGCCAATGCAGAAACCGGATTGATACAACTCTTCCGGGAAATTCGTGTCCGCAGATAAAAACACGTCAAAAGGGGCACCGTTTTTAATTTGGTTGGATAAGTTACCTGAAGAGCCAACAATTGGTTCAATCTGAATGCTTGTTTTACGGACAAAATCTTTTTGCAAAACTTTAATCACACCTTGCAAATTAGCGGCAACGGCTACTTTTAAATTTTGTGCCGGAGTATAAAACGGAAACAACAAAAAGTTTAACCCAAACCATACTGTTTTTACCAAGTATTTTTTATGTTGAAGGAATATAAATTTCATCTGTTTAAAATATTGCCTGTAAAAGAAGCATCTGTTTTTTGGTTGATAAATTTGGATAAAAGTCAGGAAAATCTTTCTGAAAAAATATCTTTGCAACTGATGGCTTACAAGTTTGTGGATAATTACCGGGAAAAAGGGGCGCGGAAACAGTTGGTGAAGTTTCTGGAGGACGTGAAAAAGATTGGCGACAAACGTGTGCTGCAAGCGATGGCAAAAGTGCCGCGGCATTATTTTTTTGATGAAACTTTCTGGAACCAGGCTTATCGGGACATTGCTTTCCCGATTGGCGACGGGCAAACGATTTCTCAGCCTTATACCGTGGCTTATCAAACCGAATTGCTGCATATCCAGAAAAAAGACTGTGTTTTGGAAATCGGCACAGGTTCCGGTTATCAAACTTGTATTTTGCTGGAATTAGGCGCGGAGGTTTTTACGATTGAACGGCAGGTAAAATTGTACGAACGCACAAGTAAAGTATTGCCTTTTATGGGTTACCATGCTCATTTTTTTTGCGGTGATGGTTCTAATGGTATTCCTGCAAATGCGCCTTTCGATAAAATATTGGTTACGGCCGGTGCTCCTTTTATCCCCGAAATCTTGTTGAAGCAATTAAAAATTGGCGGTTTGCTGGTGATCCCGGTCGGGGATGAAAAAAGCCAATTAATGACTACCATTCTTCGCGTAGCAGAAAACGATTACGAGAAAGTAAGCTTGGATACTTTCCGGTTTGTACCGCTGGTTGGGGACCAGGCCTGGAGTTGAAGAAGCTGTCAGCCAATAGCTATCAGCTGTCAGCCAAAAAACTGAATATTAAATTTCTGTAACCAGTATATTGCGTTTAAAAGGAAGCTGACAGCTGATTACTGACAGCTAACAGCTTTCTTCCTATCTTTTCATCACCCGGTCCATTTCAATTTTAGAATCGCGTTCTTTCATGGTCTCGCGTTTATCAAAGGTTTTTTTACCTTGGGCGAGGCCGATTTCTATCTTGGCAAAACCACGGCCGCTGATAAAAATAGTAAGCGGGACGATGGTAAAACCTTTTTCTTCTGTTCTGGATTTTAGCCTTTTCAGTTCCTTCTTTTGCAACAGCAAAACCCGGTCGCGCTTGGCTTCGTGGTTATAAAACGAGCCGTGCGTGTATTCAGAAATATGCAGGTTGCGGATGTACAGATTGCCATCGATAAACGTGCAGAAAGAATCCGTCAGGTTTGCTTTTCCCTGGCGGATCGATTTGATCTCTGTTCCCAAAAGCTTAATGCCGGCCACAAATTTATCATCAATTAAAAAATCAAAATAAGCCCTTTTATTTTTGATATGTATGTTTTGTTCTTTTTCTTCTTTCATGGTTGATCTACCTTTTTTGATCTATCAATACTGTTTTTACCGCCTAAAAATTACTGCACAATCAATACCGGCACTTTAATTTTATGCCGAACTGAATTTACAGTGGTGCCAAAGATAATATCTTTAAAAGCTTTATGGCCATGTGCGCCCATCACCAGCAGCTCCAGGTTTTTATCGTTCACCACGCTGGCAATAGCTTTGGATACCTTGCCGTAACCCACATCGTAATAAGAACGATAGCCCAGTTCTTTCAGGCGCAACTGGTATTTTTCCAGGTTTTCGCGGTCGCTTTGGGTTTCAAAATCCATCACAGCTTCGCCATGATAGTTTGCTGCAGCGGTTTCTACTACGTGGATCAAAAAATACGCTGCTGTTTTACCGCCCTGCATCAATGCGTGACGGATGGTATCAGGATCATGCGGGGAAAAATCCACGGCAATCCCGATCCGTTTTAATTCCACAGGTGTAATCGCTCCTATTTTCAAAGCCGTTCCGTGTGGTACTTTGCTGTGCTGATTTTCCGCATCGGTAAAAATAGGCTTAAAAAACACGTATAAAAGAAGTATGCCGATGGCCAGCGCAAACGGGACGGTAGTTAAATGAATGAGGGTTTGATGCCGTGGAAAAGCTTTAGACCAGTCCGCAATTTGCTCTACCACCAATTTTGCATTCAAACCAACAATCAAGACCGCCATGGTCCAGGCAGTAATTTTGATCCATGGTTTATTGGCAAAAACGCCCATTTTTTCCTTGTCGGAAGTAAAATGGATCAGCGGGATCACAGCAAAACCCAACTGCAAGCTTAATATTACTTGGCTAAAGATCAGCAAACTGCCCAATGCCCGCTCGCCGGAATAAAGGATGGTAAAAAAAGCAGGGACAATAGCCAGCAAACGGGTAATCATCCGCCGTAGCCAGGGTTGGACACGCAGGTTGATATGGCCTTCCATAATGATTTGTCCGGCCAGCGTTCCGGTTACGGTAGAACTTTGTCCGGCGGCGATTAAAGCAACAGCAAATAAAACCGGGGCCAGCGAGCCAAAAATATGCTGCAGCAATTTGTGCGCATCCTGGATTTCCGCTACCTGATGATATCCATTTCGAAAAAATGCGGCGGCAGCCAGGATCAAAATAGCGGCATTGACAAAAAACGCCAGGTTGAGCGCAATACTGGTATCAATCAGGTTCATCTTGATAGATTCGCGGATCCCGGTTTCTGTCCGCTCAATTTTTCGGGTTTGCACCAGCGAAGAGTGTAGGTACAAATTGTGCGGCATTACCGTGGCACCGATGATGCCGATGGCGATATATAGCGCACTGCCGTTCAGGTTTTGCGGGATCAGCCCCAAACCGATTTGTTTCAGGTCAGGTTCTACAATAAACATCTCGATCAAAAAGGAAAACCCTACGATAAAAACCATCGAAATAATAAAGCCTTCCAAGTGCCGCATTCCTTTGTTCAGCAAAAACAGCAGCAAAATCGTATCCAATAGCGTGACCGAAACGCCCCAGATCAGCGGCAAATGAAACAGCAGTTGCAAGCCGATGGCCATTCCGATCACTTCGGCCAGATCGCAGGCGATAATGGCAATTTGTGCCAGGATGAACAGCCAGAAATTCACAAAACGCGGGTAATGCTGCCGGGATGCCTGCGCCAAGTCCAAGCCCTGCACAATACCCAAACGCGTGGCCAGCGATTGTAATACTAACGCAATTAAGTTCGACAACAGCAAAACCCAGATCAGCCGATAACCAAACTGACTGCCGGCAGCCAGATCGGTAGCCCAGTTTCCAGGGTCCATATAGCCCACGCTCACCATATATGCCGGGCCGAGAAAAGACAAAATCCTTTTCCAGCCTACTTTGCCGGAAGTATTTACAGAACCGTGGACTTCGGCCAGGGATTCATTATGATTGTTCATGTTGGATTAATATATTTTTTGCAGCTTCTTTGCTGATATTGATTTTTTGTCCGTTTTCTATGCTGATGACCACCGTTTCATCAAAAGCAATAATTTCTTCGACACAAATTTTCTTGCCGATCCGGAGGCCCATCTTTTCCAGATATTGCAGGAATAAAGCCGAATGTTCTTTCACACCGGAAATTGTTCCGGTATCGCCAAAAGCTAAAGCAGCAACCGGTTTTGCCAGGCAGCTTTTTGTTTGGCCGTTTTGGTCGGGAATGGGGTCGCCGTGCGGATCATTGGCCGGAAACCCTAAAAATTCGTCCAGCCGGTCAATCAGTTTTGCCGATTGGATATGTTCCAACTGCTCGGCCATTTCGTGTACCTCGTCCCAACCGAAAGATAATTTCTCCACCAAAAAATATTCCCACAAACGATGCTTCCGGATGATTTTCAAGGCAATGGTTTTTCCTTCTTCCGTCAAAACAACGCCTTGATAACGTTGGTAATGGATCAGGTTTTTGCCCGATAATTTTTTGACCATATCGGTTACAGAAGCAGGCTTTGTGTTCAAAACCGAAGCAATCCGGTTGGTATTTACCTGCTGGCTGTTCTCCGCAGACAAATGATAGATCGCTTTTAGGTAATTTTCCTCGGTAAAAGAAGTATCCATTTTTTTGAAAAGCCTAATTATTTATTTAGGCTGACCTAAAAATAACAAAAAAATTTTGGTTTTGCTTGAAATATTTTTAGTTTGATTTGTTTCACCGAGAAAACATATCATTGCAGCATGGCGGCCGAATTAGATAAAACAGATTTGCAGATACTAAAGATCCTACAGCAGAACGGGCGGATCACCAATCTGCAGTTGTCCAACGAAATCGGGCTTTCTCCGGCACCAACGCTGGAAAGGGTACGGAAACTGGAAAATTCAGGTTATATTTTAAGTTATCATGCTTTAGTGGACGAAGAAAAACTCGGTTTGGGCATCAAAACTTTCATCCAGGTTTCGCTGGATTTTCATCAAAACAACACGATACAGAATTTTTTGGAGGCAATCCAGGAGATCAAAGAAATCACTGAATGCCATCACGTAACCGGCCAGTGTGATTTTTTGCTGAAGGTGTATGTAAAGGATATTAAAGCCTACGAACAGCTGATCATGCAAAAAATCAGCCGGATTATCGTTGTGAAAACTTTTCAAACAATGATCATCATGTCCACCAATAAAAAAGAACCGACTGTTCCGCTGGAGTATTAGTTGAAGTTCTGTTGCCCGTCCTGTCATTTCCTAATCTAAAGGAAATGACAACAAAAAAACACCGATAAAAGAAGCATCCTGATAATCTTTAAAGTAGGTTTTCCTGTTGGTCGTAACGACAACAAAAAAGTACCGATAAAAGAAGCATCAGGCTTTTGACCCGATTTCTGCCAACATCAATCAAACCTAAAATAAACCCTTCTTTTTTTGCTTTTGCAGATAAGATGAGTAGCTTGTAAAGCTCAAACATTTTATATGAACGCACCTTCCAAACTCAGCCGCACGCTTGGCTTGCGCTACGTCATCGTGGTGGTTATTGCCAATATTTTAGGTTCCGGCGTTTACAAAAAAGTAGCGCCAATGGCTGCCGAACTGCATTCTTCCGGCTGGGTTTTGATTGCCTGGCTGTTGGGCGGTATCATCACCTTGTTTGGTGCTTTAAGCAATGCAGAGGTTGCTGGTTTGCTGGCCGATACGGGCGGGGAATATGCTTATTTCAAAAAGATATACAACCGTTTCTTTGCCTTTATTTTTGGCTGGTCACTGTTTACGGTGATCCAAACGGCGGCTATTTCTTCTTTGGCCTACGTGTTTGCGCAATCGCTGAATGGCTTGTTCCGCCTGCCAACGCTTTTGCCCGGTTGGAACACGCTTACAATTGGCGGTATATTTTTTCCTTTTGCAGATTTCTCCGTGAAACTAACCGCCATTCTGCTCATCATCCTGCTCACCTGGATCAACACCCGCGGCGTAAAAACCGGTGCCGGCCTCAGCAATGTGATCCTGGTCCTGGTTTTTACCGGCATTTTTGTGATCGTCTTTTTCGGGCTGGGCAGTCCGCATGCTGCTGTAGCCCAAAGTATAAGTCTCCATACAACCAATAAGATGCCTGTTACCATCAGTGCTGTTTTTACCGCTATGTTATCTGCGTTTTGGGGTTATCAGGGCTGGGCGGCAATTGGTTATCTCGGCGGAGAAATAAAGGATGCCAAAAAAAACATCCCCAAAGGCATTGCTGTGGGGGTGCTGACCGTGATCGTTTTATACCTGCTGGTCAACGCTACTTATCTGTCGCTTTTGCCGGTTGCTGCACTGGAAAAAATCCATCAGGCCGGAAACCAGATTGCCGCCATCGAAGCCGTAAAAAGTTTCTGGGGGAGCAGCGGCGGTATTTTTATTTCTGTTTTGGTGCTGATCACAACGCTGGGTTGCACGCATGCCACCATCTTGGCCAGCGCGCGGCCGTACTTTGCCATGGCGCGGGAAGGTTTGTTTTTTCCGAAAGTGGCCAAACTCAATGCAGCGCAGGCTCCGGTTAATTCTTTAATTTATCAAGGTATCTGGGCCTGCCTGCTGGTACTTTCCGGCACGTTTGACCAACTGACGGACATGATCGTTTTTGCGGTTTTTATTTATTATGGTGCCACAGCTTTAGGCGTTTTTATCCTGCGGAAGAAAATGCCGGACGCCGAACGGCCGTACAAGGTTTGGGGCTATCCGGTTGTTCCGGCTATCGTGGTGCTGTTTTGTGCCGGTTTGTTTGTCAATACTTTCTTTTCCCGCCCACGGGAAGCAGCGTTGGGAATGGTTTTGATGCTGACCGGCGTACCCATGTACTGGTGGTTTAAGCGGAAAAACCAACAGTTGGAAAACGGGGGAAATAATTGATCCTGATTTTTGTTGATGCTTCTTTTAACTGATAAAGATCAAAGCATTACCAAACACCTTATTTTATACCGATAAAAACAGCATCAGCAAATTTAAGCTTAATAGCTGTATCAGTTTTAGTTTAATATGGAAATCAGCAGCCAGTTTTTTGAAGTGAATGGGATACGTTTACATGCCGCAATTGCCGGGCCGCCGGAAGGTAAAGTGATATTGTTTCTGCATGGTTTCCCGGAGTTTTCTTTGGGATGGAAAAAGCAGCTTTTGTTTTTTGCTGAAAAAGGTTTCCGGGTGATTGCCCCAGACCAGCGTGGCTACAACCTCAGCAGTAAGCCCAAAGGCGTAAAAGCTTACCGGAATGAAAACCTGGTCGCAGATATTGTAGGGCTTATCGGACAGTTATCAACCCAAAAAATAATTTTAGCCGGCCATGACTGGGGCGGTGGTGTTGCCTGGGAAGTTGCCGGCCAGCATCCCGGACTGATCGAAAAACTCATTATCCTCAACATGCCGCATTTAAGGGTAATGGGCGATACCCTGAAAAGCAATCTAAGGCAATTGTTAAAAAGCTGGTATTTTGGTTTTTTTCAGGTTCCGCTTTTGCCGGAATGGTTCATCCGTTTGTTCAACTTCAGGCTATTGGAAAAAAGTATGATCCGCACAGCTAATAAAAATACTTTTTTTAGGTCGGATATAGCCCAATACAAAGCAGCGTGGCGCAACCCCGGCGCGTTAAAAGCGATGGTCAATTGGTACCGCGCTTATAAATCCAGCAAGCCCGCCCAGAAGCGAATATTGGTCCCAACTTTAATCCTTTGGGGAAAAAAGGACAAATTTCTGCTGCCGGAAATGGCAGAAAAGAGCAACTTGCTTTGTGCCAAAGGAAAATTAATTGTGTTGGAAGATGCTACACATTGGCTGCACCATGAAAAAGCGGCAAGGGTAAACCAGCTTATTTTGAACTTTATTTTCTGAACGGTTTGCCAATAGGAATGCTTCTTTTATGCGTATAAAAAAAGTATTTGCATTTGCTTGATAACGGATAGATTTTATGATATGTGCAATATTATCTTAGTGTAAACGCTTTTTAAAGAAGTATTTATATTGTTAAACGCTTATTTATTAAAATAATCAAATATATTAGTAACGATTTTAGAAAAACAAAAGGTAAAAAATGAGGATAAAAAAAGCAGTGATTACGGCTGCCGCACGTGGCGAGCGGTTATATCCAGTTGCTGATACGATACAAAAAGCCATGTTGCCGGTTATCGATACAGATGGTTTATACAAACCTGCTATTCAAATCATTGCAGAAGAAGCTTTTGGCAGCGGCATCGAAGAAATCTGCATCGTTTGCGCTCCCGGCGACCCGGATTTATATGTAAGTGCTTTTACTTCCCTGCGGGACAACCTCCTTAAATCCTATAAAAACGTAGATTGGGCACAGCAGCAGGCAGAAAAAATTAATTTTTTGCTTGGCCGCACCTATTTTGCAGTGCAAAAAGAAGCATTGGGATACGGCCACGCAGTTCATTGTGCCCGGTATTTTGTAAGCAATGAACCTTTTTTATTGTTGCTTGGCGATTATCTCTATGTTTCTGCCTTAAAAGCAAAACGATGCGCCACACAACTGATCGAATTGGCGGTACAGGAAGATTGTCCGGTCTCGGCTGTAACTTCTATTATCGAACACCAAATCAGCCGTTATGGCACGCTTACCGGCAAACATATTTATGAAAAACCAGGCGTTTATCAAATCGAAAAAATCATAGAAAAACCATCATTGAGCATTGCAGAATTAGAGCTGCATACCCAAGGCCAGCGCGCCGGATATTATTTATGCTTGTTCGGAATGCACGTTTTTACGCCGCAAATATTTGAGCTGCTACAAAAACATACCAATAAAAACAGCACCAACATTATGCTGACACCGGTTTTGCAGGAATTGGCCGAAACCGGAAAATATTTAGCGTTAGAAGTAAAAGGGAACCGGTATGACCTCAGCAAGAAACATGGCCTGCTGCGGGTGCAAATTGCTTTGGGCCTGGCCGGGGAAGCGCGTGATGAAACGCTGACCACTTTGGTAGAATCCCTGGCGGAAGCGCAGGGCAGACAATTAAAATAAGCTATAAAAGCGTAAGGATAAGTGATATGAATGTTTTTATAGAAACGATTACCTCAACGGATACCAACAAAAGAAACCGTTCTTTTTTCAGCATCAGCAGGCAACTGTCTGCCAAAGAACTTTTACAATATTTACGTGAACTGGATGTGTTCCGCAAATCTACGCCCAATTTGTACGACAAAGTGCGCGCAACACAGTTTTTGTATGCCGGTTTCCGGTTTATCCTCACCCAAAGCAAAGAAATACCACAAACCGGAAAAATCCCTTATACCGGTTTTGAAGACCTGTTGGCACGAAGGTTTGAACAAGCCGTTGCTGTTTTTTTGGCAGAACTGGATAAAAACGGGCCGAATGCAACCTTGTTTAGTGCGCTGGCCGAAAGCTATCACCAGTTATCTTTCCAAACGCTGGCCAATCAAGTGCGCAAAAGTGTGCGTTCCAGCCGGGGAAACCAGTGGATGTTCCGCGTTGGGCACCAGGAAGAACACCCAATCCGCATCCATCCGGCGTTGCTGCAGCGTTCAGACAACTCATTGTTCTATCCTGTCCTTCATGAAAATACTTCCGTTCGGATGGATTTGACCCATAGCGGCTGGTCGGATATTTTTTTTCTGGGGATGGATTACCCGGAAGGCGCGCGCGCGGTCAACCTATCTATCGATTTAGGTGTTTTTGGCCGGGACAAACATATCCGGCCGCCTTTGCACTGTTACCTTCGGATGATACCGGAACCCGTTTTGCGGCTGACCAGTATCGACCTGAACGTGACCAAAGATATAACTGATCTTGCTGATCTGTTTAATTTCGGAAATGATTATCTGAGCCTGCTTAAAGCCGGCGTGATTGCCTCCGGTTTGGTCCCGCCTTCTTTTGAGGGAACAAACCAATCCTTGCCTCAAATTTTATCAAGAATTGTGGCACCTGGAATGGGCGTGGAACTGGTAACGCGTGTTAACGATATTCCGAAAGGGTCTCGTTTTGCAGTTTCCACTAATTTGCTGGGTTCCATCATTAGTTTGCTGATGCGGGCAACCGGCCAGACCAAAAACCTGGAAGGCGGGCTGCACGAAAGCGAACGCCGCTTGGTAGCTTCCCGCGCTATTTTGGGCGAATGGATTGGCGGTTCGGGCGGCGGCTGGCAGGATTCGGGCGGCATATGGCCGGGCATAAAAGCTATCCGGGGGGCTTTTGCGCAGGCAGGCGATCCGGAATACGGGGTCAGCAGGGGGACTTTGTTACCACGGCACACCGTTTTGCAAGGCGAAGAATTGCACCCGGAAGCAGCAGAAAGGATCATGAAATCGCTTGTGTTGATGCATGGCGGTATGGCTTCCAATGTGGGGCCGATATTAGAAATGGTTAGCGGGAAATATCTGCTCCGCGGAGAAAAAGAATGGGACGCACGCCAGCAGGCCAACCAAATTTTCGACAACATTTTGGAAGCCATTAAAACCGGCGATGTAAAAAGTTTGGGCGCCAGCACGGCCAGCAACTGGGAAGGCCCGATCAAAACCATTATCCCCTGGGCAAGCACCTATTTTACAGAGCAGATTATCAGTCAGGCAAAAAAGCAGTTTGGTGAAAATTACTATGGCTTTTTGATGTTGGGCGGCATGTCTGGCGGCGGGATGGGCATGTTTGTCAACCCGGTGCATTACGAAGATTATAAAAAGCAGGTGCTAGAAATCTTAAGCGAAACCAAGAGACAATTGTCCAGCTATTTGCCATTTGCGATGGAACCGGTAGTTTACAACTGGAGCATCAACCAGCGAGGTAGCTGGAGTAATCTGCTGCAAGGCAATGAAGCATTAATGCCGGAGCAATATTATGGTATCCATGTTTCGGGCCTGGTAAAACAAGACCCTGCCTCGGTTTCGTATATCCGCCGGGCAGAAATTGATTTTTTCACCACCCACTGCGAGAAAAACAACTTGGCTTATCCATTGCTGCGTACCATTGTGAGCAATCTGTTTAAAGTTTCTGACCCTGCTTCTCAGGGAAACCAGAATGCTGAAAATGAAAAAGCAGATTTTATCAAGAAGGAAAATGGCTTTGATTTTATTCAGCATGAAGAAATCCGGGCAGAGATGCAAAACGGGTTGATTAGCTTGTCGCGGAACCGTTTGCCAGCCGAAACGCTGATAGAAGATGCGCAGCCCGGCGATGTGGTCAACCTTGAAAATTTAACGGTAAAAGAAGTAGGCGAAGAGGCGATACGTGCCGGAAAAGTAGCTGTGTTAAGCTTGGCTGCGGGTGTAGGCAGCCGCTGGACAAAAGGGGCCGGGGTGATCAAAGCCATCAACCCATTTGTAGTTATGGAAGGGTTGCACCGCAGTTTTTTGGATATCCATCTGGCAAAAAACCGCAAAACAGCCGAAGAATATGATACCGTTGTCCCGCATGTTATTGCTACCAGTTACCTCACCAATGAACCCATCCGCAACCAACTTTTTCTAAGTAATGTTTTTGGCAACAGGAGAAGTGCGTATGTGTCGGCTGGCCGCAGTTTGGGGCAGCGGTTTGTGCCGATGGCGCGCGATTTGCGTTTTATTTGGGAAGAAATGCCGCAGGAAGCGCTGGATGAAAACAAGCAGAAAGTGCGGGACGCGGTGAGACAGACGATGATCGGCTGGGCTAAAGATAAAGGTGAGGGCACTGATTATACCGACAACATTGCTGCACAACGTTTCTCACCATTGGGGCATTGGTACGAATTTTCTAACATGCTGAGGAATGGCACATTGCGCCGTCTATTGGCAGAATACCCGCACTTAGAAACGATCATGCTGCACAACATTGATACACTGGGCGCAAATGTTGACCCTTATGCTTTAACGGCGCATTTGGTTTCGGGCAATGCCCTTACTTTTGAACTTATCCCGCGACGGATCGAAGACCGGGGCGGCGGTTTGGCCCGCGTGAACGGCAGTGTGCGTTTGCTGGAAGGTTTGTCGCAGCCGCGGGACGAAGACGAATTAAACTTAAGTTATTATAACTCCAACACCACCTGGATTCAGATCGACCAGTTGTTAAACCTATTTGGCCTGACACGGGACGGCTTGCAAAACGCTGATGAAGAGCAGTTTGCCAAAGCGGTACGTACGGTTGCAGCGCGAATGCCAACATATGTTACCATTAAAGAGGTAAAATACCGTTGGGGACATGGCCAGGAAGACATTTATCCGGTTGCGCAAATTGAGAAGTTATGGACGGACATGACGGCTTTAAGCGATTTAAAATGCGGCTATTTGGTGGTGCCGAGGGCGCGCGGCCAGCAACTGAAAGACCCGGCGCAATTGGATGCTTGGGTGACCGATGGCAGCAAAGATTATGTAGCTTCGCTCTGTACTTTTGATCATCACGCTTTGTGATTTGTATGGATACTGTTTTTATTGCATAAAAAAAGGTGGATTGATTTCTACCTTTTTTATTGGTTTTATACCGATAAAAACAGCATCAATTTTTATAACCCCTCACCACCACCAAAATCAAACTGTCATGCGGAATGCCTAAAGTTTTTCCGGGCGTGATTTGCAGGTAATGCGTTAAGTAACCAGCCATAATCCCTTTCATCACTTTAATGGTGTTTTCCTCTTCGCCGGGCAATATCATTTCCATCGGTTCTACAAAGTGCATTTGTCCTTTTGCATCTACCCGAACGGCAAAAGTGTGGTAAAAATCAGCATAAGCCTGATGGATCGTTATGTTGTACTCCGGGTAAAACAACGTTTCCGGGATGTAATAGCTATCTAATTCTTTGGCTTTCAATTTCGCATCTGTAACTACAACGGCTTTGCTTTTGCTGGTGAGAAGGACAGGTTCCTGTGCAGCAAATATTTTGGTGGGATCACGATTGGAAATTGCTGCCAAAGACCGGATATAAGCTGTGTCTTTCCCGGTGGTTTGCCGCAGCGTTGCTACACTTTTGTATCGAAGGTTTTTGAGGTAGCCATCTGCATAAAACGTAACGAAAACATTTGATTTTTTCCAGTTGATATTCTTGTCTTTCACCTCCAGCACCTGAAATTTCAGGCTGTCTTTGCTGATGGTCCTGGCTTTGAACCAAGCGCCAACCGTGTTAAAAATAGAATCATGGTCCAGCGTTACCGGCAAATTGTAAAAACGCTTCTTCACCGGGCTAAAAACACTAATCAAAGTATCCGACAAAAAAGACAGTTTCCAGGAAGGTTTCAACTGATAGCCCTGTGCATTAAAAGAAACGCCATTGTCAAACCGACGGAAAACTTCGGTATAAGGAATGCCGATAACAATTTTGAACGAGGTTTTTGTCCTTGTGATCAGTTGCTGGTTAGATTCTTCTGCGGAGGCAGGCTGTTTCTCTTTTGGTTTTTGTTTGCAGGAAAAGCAGGACACCGAAAGAAAAATCAGCAATAAAAAAAGAAAAATTTTCATATAAAAACAGCAATGGCAGGAACGCTTTTAGCAATCAGCTTTCAGCTCTCGGCCAAACGCAAGTTTACAAAAAAGGCAATCAGCTTTTAACAATTAAATATCAGCTTTTAACTGTTTGCTATCGGCATTCCGGGAATTGTTGTTATAAAATGCATTGGGCTCATTGCTGAAACCTGATTGCTGAGATCTTTCCTTCACCAAGTCAGCTTTCCCTGGTAATAATCTAAAATTTTCATCCGCAAAATATAATCATACCGGGCCGAAATGAGGTTGATATTGGCCGCATCCAATTTATTTTTCGCAACCGTATAATCCACGCTGTTGCCTACGCCGGCGTTAAATTTTACTTCCGTTGCTTTAAAAGATTCGGTATAAGAATTCACCTGGCTTTGCAAAGTACGGTAGCGGTTGGAAGATGCCGTGGTGTTGAAAAAAGCCTGCTCGACCGATTGTTTCAGTTGGATGCGTGTGGTTTGCTCTACCAGTTCTGCGTTTTTAAAATCGATTTTAGCTAAAGCAATGCGGTTCCGGGCAACCCAATTGGTAAAAACCGGGATTTGCAAACCCAAAGTTAAAGCTGAATTATAGTTGTTTTTAAACTGATCGCGGTAGCTGATCTTTTCCTGCCGGTAATCGCTTTGGTTGGTCATCACATAAGATCTGCTGCCGTTTTGCAGGTTTACGTAATCGTTGGTGGCCACCCGCGCGCTATCTGTAAAAACACTTTTGCTGGCCGCGCTGGAATAATTGGTGTATAAATTAGCGTTGAGCGAAAGCGTGGGATACAAATATCCGCGTGCCGAACTCACGCTTTTTGCCGCACTTTTGGTACGTAGTGCGCTGGCTTTGACCAAGGAAAGCTGTTGCAGTGCGGCCTCATAAATCGCATCCGGACTGCTATTGTAGGATGAAGAGAGCTGCTCGGCATTCAATGGCGCATACGTTTGCAGCTTTTGATAAGGCACGTTCATATATTGCGCCAACGTTACTTTTGCCGCTTCCAGGTTGTTTTGGTTGTTGATGATGGAAAGGCTGTCGTTACTCAGTTGTCCTTTTAAATCGGCCAGTTGATAAGGCGCAATGGCACCGTCTTTATTCAAAATTTCCGACCGGTGGATTTGTTCCTGAGAAACTGCGGCCTGGTTTCTGGCCTGGTTGACCAGTTCCTGATTGTTCAAAATTTGCAGATAAGCCAGGATTACGTTCAGCGTCAGGTTATCTTTCTGCTGCTGCAGTTCCATCTTGCTTGCCTGAAAAGCCAGCAAGTTTTGTTTGATCGTATTCCACAATAAAAAACCATTAAACAGCACGATACTGCTTCCCACAGAATAATTGGTGTAATTGATTTGCTGGTTTAAATAAGCGTTGGTAAATGGGTCAATACTGCGGCCCTGGTTTAAACCCTGCTGCACATTGCCGCTGAGATTAGGCAGCAAATTGGTTTTGGCCTGGTTGTAATTGATGCCCGCCCGCTGCGCCGCCAGTTCGCTTTGCTTTACGTTGAGGTTGTTGCTGATAGCTGTTTCCACGCATTGCTGCAGGTTTAAAGCCGGATGGTGAAAGGTACTGTCTTGCGCAACAATTTTAGGTGCATAAAAGAAGCATAGGAAAATTAGACAGTAGGGGTAAAGGAGTTTCATTTTAAGTAAATCTTGTTTTTTTAAAAGCCTCACCTAAATCCTCTCCATAGGAGAGGACTTGTCTTTCTGGCGGATATATTTCTAATGTTAAATCGACTGTAAGCTTTCAGGATAGAAAATAAGTAATTTGACTTTTGCGGATTTACTTTTAAGCTGAAAGCTGATACCTCCAAGCTGACCGCTTTATTCAACCCTTCCGTCCAATAAATTGATGATCCGCGAACCGTAAGCTGCATTTTTCTCTGAATGTGTTACTTGCACGATGGTTACGCCTTGTTGGTTCAACGTTTTAAACAGTTCCATAATTTCTTCGGCTTGTTTAGAATTGAGGTTTCCGGTGGGTTCATCGGCCAAAATTACTTTCGGGTTTGCGGCCAATGCACGTGCAATGCCAACCAATTGCTGCTGCCCGCCGGAAAGCTGGTTTGGGAACAAGTCTTTTTTTCCGACAATTTGAAACCGGTCCAAAATATCAGCCACAATAGATTTTCGTTCCGAAGATTTCATGTCTTGATAGATCAGCGGCGTTTCGATGTTTTCATAAACGGTAAGCTCGTCAATCAAATGATAAGCCTGAAAAACGAAACCGATATGCTGCTTGTACAAAGCCGAACGCTGCTTTTCTTTTAGCTTAAAAACTGATTGGTCCAGGAAAATATATTCGCCTTCGGAAGGTTCATCGATCATCCCTATAATGTGTAAAAGTGTTGATTTCCCAGAACCCGAAGGCCCCATAATGGATACAAACTCGCCTTCTTGGATAATTAGGTTTATGTCTTTTAATAAAAAAGTACGGTTTCCGCCGCTGGAAACCCATTTAAAAATATGTTTCAGTTCGATCATGTTTGCTTATATTTTGCGCTAAAGCTATCAGATAATTGCCTTGCTTGCATACTTCATACAAAAACTAATACCAAAAACATGAAAATCTGATACACAATTGTTTAACAAAAAACAGAAAGATGGTAGTGTGCGGTAACGATACAAGTGTTGTTTCGTTATGATACAATTTTAGGTTGATAAAAGAAGTATGTGGAATTGAAACATAATTAAATGCAAAACAGGAATGACAAAAAAGTATATTATCAATTTGGTAAAAATTACTTGCATTGGTATTTTAATTTTGCATAATTTAAGAGCAAAAGTTCCTGTAAGCATCATTTTTTTTATTTTAAATTATGAAATTCTTATTAAAATCCATTGTTCCCATTGTACCCCAAAAACAATTTCTGACAATTCTACTTTTAGCTTTTGTCAAACAAGCAGATGCTTTTTTGCCTAACGGTAAAAATATCACAACAGAATGAACGATTTCATCAAGGCAGAAGACCAGGCCAACCAGCAAAATCAGGATCACCAGAAACCCTTGGTATCTAAAATCTCTTTGATAGAAGAGCGTTTGAACATCGGTATCCGCCAGGTAGAAACGGGTACTGTCCAGCTTCACAAGAAAATAGTTTCTGAGGAAGTAACACAAGAAGTACCGGTTATACATGAGGAAATACAAGTAGAGCGTAAAGCAGTAAACCAATATGTAGAAGCGGTACCGGCAGTTCGCTATGAAGGAGACACTACTATAATTTCGGTGGTAAAAGAAGTATTGGTGGTAGAAAAACGCCTCATGCTGGTTGAAGAATTACATATTGTTAAAAATCAAATTACTTCTGCCGCTATCGTTAAAGAAACTTTGCGGAAAGAGGAAATCGAAATCAGCCGGCTTGACCCAACACAAGAAAACATAATAACAAATCAATAATTAATTTAAATTAAAAACAAACAATCATGGCACAAACAGTAATTGGAATTTTCGACTACACAAGCGAGGCTCAAGAAGCCGTAAGCTACCTTGTTAGCAATGGTTTCAGCAGGGACAGTATTGACCTTTCTTCTCGTGCAGAAGCAGAAGGAAATACAACATCAACAAATGATTATGAGGATGATGCAAGCGACAAAATCGGTGGGTTTTTTAGCAATTTATTTGGATCTTCTCATGAAGATACTGATAAATACACACAAGTTGGCCGTGTAGGTTCTATCGTAACGGTTCATGCAAAAACCAGTCAGGAAGCAGAAAGTGCAGCCAAAATTTTAGATAATTATGGTGCAATCGATGTAAATGAGCGTGCAGAACAGTACAAAACTACTGGCAGCATGGGAACTGCTAACCCAATGAAAACAACTGATGCTGACTCGATCAAAATCATTGAAGAAAAAATGCAGGTTGGCAAACGCGAAGTAGAAACAGGTGGTGTGCGTTTGCGCAGCCGTATTGTTGAGCAAGCAGTTCAGGAAGATGTGCGTTTGCGTACCGAGCGTGTGCGCGTAGAACGTACCAACATTAGCCGCCCGGCTACCGAAGCTGATTTGGCTGCTTTTAAAGATGCAACTTTAGAAATGACAGAAACAGCAGAAGTACCTGTGGTAAGCAAAGAAGCTTTCGTTACCGGTGAAGTTTCTTTAGGAAAAGAAGTAGAAGAAAAAAATCAGACTGTACAGGGAAGTGTCCGCAAAACAGAAGTGGATACCGAAAATTTTACAGATAAGGACACCAAATTGTCTTCTGATGATACCAAAAAAACCGGCGATAACGGTAACTTTTATAAATAAGAATTTACCGCTTTGGTAAAATATCCCGAAAGCACCAGTTAAATATTTACTGGTGCTTTATTTTTGAACCTTCAACCTAAACTAAAAACAAATCATGGCAGAATTAGATGTACAACCCAAAAAAAACAACTCCTGGTGGCTTTGGCTCCTATTATTACTGATTGCTTTGGCTTTGTTATTTTTCTTTTTACGCGGATGCAATAACAAAAAGGCAAATCTGGGCGGTGCAGATTCTACTGCTGCCAATGGTGCCGATAAAACCCAGGCCGTTGCTGCAACGAGTTCAGCAGCAAGTGATCAAATCGATTTTAACTCGCCAAAAGCTTCTTATGAAGAGATAACCGACACCAGTATAAGCGTTCGGGGCAACAACAACTATACTATTTATGGTTTAGGCGAGGACATTTTATTTGATAAAGGCAAAAGTACGCTCAAAAGCAGTGCAGAAGCAGAGCTGAAAATGATTGCAGCATCCTTAAACAAACGTTTCAAAGGGGCAAACCTAAGCGTTTACGGCCATACAGATTCTACCGGAACTGCAGCCCAAAACAAACAATTGGGCGCAGCACGTGCAGAAACTGTTCGCACTTGGTTGGTTAAAAACGAAAGTATGCCTGATAGTGCTATTGCTGTTCATTCTTTTGGGGAAAGCAACCCGGTCGCATCCAATGCAACTGCAAAAGGAAGACAAGAAAACAGGAGTGTGGCTATTGTGGCTACGCCGAAAACAGCAAGTAAATAATTGTTTAATCTTTTAAATAAAAAAACGATGTCAATTAATGAAAACAACAACACTTCAAGCCTGAAAGAATTGGGCGAAAGTGATTTTGAAATTGTAGATGGCGAACCAAACATTAAAGGCTGGGACGTAAAAGATCCAAGCGGAAAACAGTTTGGAGAAATACATGAGTTGATTTTTAATCAGGACACTTACAAAGTTTTGTATCTGATTGTGGATTTGGACGACAATGACTTTGACTTACAAGATAAAAAAGTGTTGGTTCCGATAGGTTTGGCAGAACTGCACGAAAAAGATGATGAAGTGATTTTGGCAGGTGTAACGGCTGCACAATTAAGCGCGTTGCCTGCTTATGAAAAAGGTAATGTTACTTCGGAAACAGAATCTGCCATACGTACTGTTTTTGCTGGTGGCGCGGTTGCAGCGGTGGCTGCCCCGCAGGATTTTTATCAGCACGAAAACTTTAACGACAACAAGTTTTATGGCAAACGCCAGCAAAATACTACAAATGAAAAGGCTATCCCGATCATTGAAGAGAAAATGGAAGTAGGCAAACGGGAAGTTGAAACCGGCGGCGTACGCTTAAAAAGCCGTGTGGTACAGGAAAACGTAGAAGAAAATGTAAACCTACGCTCTGAACATGTGCGTGTAGAACAAACGCCTGTTAATCGCCCGGCAACAGCTGCAGACCTGGAAACGTTTAAAGAAGGTACAATCGAGATGAAAGAATATGCAGAAGTACCTGTAGTGAGCAAAGAAGCATTTGTAACCGGAGAAGTGTCCCTCGAAAAAGAAGTACATGAAAACACCGAAACCGTACAGGGAACTGTTCGAAAAACAGAAGTAGAAACGGAAAATTTCACGGATGAAACTTCCAAACTTACCGATGAAAAAAAACTTTCTGGGGAGAAGGGTAAAAATTTATAAGTAGTTGTATTTATATTAAGAGCCTGTTTAAACTTTCAGCTAATTTCTATGCTTCTTTTACCACCTAAAATTCATTAAGCCCTTGTACTTTTTGTATGGGTTTATTTTATAAATACAGAATTTATAGGCATAAAAGAAGTAGTCGGAATTTTAATGATAGAAATTAAACAGGCTCTAAAATGCAAAACCTTATTTTATCATGAAACAGGTAATGCTTTGTTTCAATGTAAAATTAGTGTTGACTAAACAATTTACACTTTACTTATTCTGCTGAAAATTTAACAACAAATAATTATGGAAACTACTACACGTACACATGAAGGACATTCGTCCTCGTCTAATTTTTCAAGACCATCAGGCTGGTCACAACGCATTAGTTGGGCCGCCGTTTTTGCCGGGCTGATCATTGCAATATTCATTCAACTTGCTTTAACCCTTCTCGGATTAGCCATTGGCCTTGGTACAATTGATGCGACAAACCATAACACGCCTGGTACCGGACTTGCAATAGGGTCGGGTATTTGGTATGTTGTAAGTTTATTGATTTCTTTATTTTTGGGTGGCTGGGTAGCAGGCCGGTTGGCAAAAGACAAGCATACTTCTGAAAGCGTAATCCATGGTCTGCTTGTTTGCGGATTATTATTTATTCTAACCTTTTACCTTTTGGGCAGTGCTGTAGGGAGCATTATAGGCGGTGCTGGTTCTATTGTAGGGAAAACTATTTCTACGGCAGCTCCCTCTATTAAAGATGCTGTTCAGGATCATTATTCTGGTAACAATAATTTATCCAATGATAGTGCTAAAGTGGTAGATAAGGTTAATGCAAATAAAGATGAAGCTGAACAAAAAGCCAGGCAAGTAGCAGACGATGCAGCTTCAGCGACATCAAAAGGTGCTTTATATGCTTTTTTTGGAATTCTTTTAGGAGCAGTTGCAAGTGCATATGGTGCTAAAAAAGGCAGGGATTCTAAAGAACCTGCAGATTACTATGCAACTAAAACAACAGAATCATAAAACCTATTACAAATTAAAAGGTCAACAGCACCTGGTGGTAACCATTTAGAAAGAACAATTTATTTTACCTATCCTAATTACACTTAAATTAAAAAAACATGTTTGATCAAATTTTGCAACTGGTTAAAGACCATATGGGCGGAAACTCATCAGCTTCTGCTGCAATACCAGCCGGACAGGAAGATGCAGTCCATCACGAAATTGCAACGCACATTAATGAGGGGTTACAAAACCAGGCTTCCTCCCAAGGTGGCGTAGGCGGGTTAATGTCTATGCTGACAGGAAGTATGGGTTCCGGTAGCCCGATCACCAGTGCTATTGAAGGCGGATTGGCCAGTAGCTTAGGCAGTAAATTTGGTTTGCCCCCAATGGCAACCGGTGCTATTGCTGCTGCTTTACCTGGTATTTTACAAAAATTTGCCCATAAAGCAAACGACCCGAATGATTCCAGCATTACGCAAGATAGCATGTCAAGTGCCTTTTCCGGTGGCGGAAGCGGGATTGGTGGCATGTTAGGCGGTTTGTTTAAATAGAAACAACAAAAGCTCGACTAACCTCTCAAAAAGGGGTAAAGAAAAGTCAGCCTCACTTAATTCCCTCTTATTAAAGGAATTGGGTGAGGCTTTTTTATTACTCTGCCCTCAAACTCTCCACTGGATTGGCCAATGCTGCTTTTATCGACTGAAAACCAATGGTGATTAAAGCGATAATAATGGCTAAAACGCCGGTAAGTGCAAAAATCCACCAATTGATTTCAATACGATAGGCAAAGCTTTGCAACCACTTGTGCATCGCCCACCAGGCAAAAGGCGTACTGATTAAAACAGCTAGGGCAATTAGTTTGATGAAATCTTTGGAAATCAAAGCTACAATATTGGTAACCGTTGCGCCCAGCACTTTCCGGATCCCGATTTCTTTGATGCGTTTTACGGTCATCAAAGAGATTAATCCTAATAATCCTAGGCAACTAATAAGAATCGCTACCACTGTTCCGGCTGTAATCAGCTTGCCAATCATTTCTTCTTTCTGATAAAATTCGGCCAACTGCTCATCTAAAAAATGATATTCGAATGCATTTTGAGGAAACGTTTTTTGCCATTTCTGCTGGATTAAATTGATAAGTTTATGTTGATAATTACCGGAAACCTTAACAGCAGCAAATTCATACAAATCTGGTCTTGCAGTAATTAAAGCAGGTTCAATTCCGGTATATAAAGAGTGAACATTAAAATCTTTTACAACACCAATGATTGTTCCGTTCTTTTCGCTGAAATCTTCAGCTTCCAGTAAATGTCCTATCGCTTGCCCCGGATTTTTAATACCTAATTTTTGAAGCACTTGCTGATTTACGATATAGGCATTTGTGGAATCTGTAGAAGTTAGATTACGGCCTGCAAGAAGTTTTAAGCCAAATGTTTTGATATAGTTTTCATCTCCAATTACACTACGAACGACAAATTTTGTCGACGGCATATTATCATAACGAATCATTCCTCCTTTACCCGATGTTGATGCTGGTGCACGATAACAAAAACTTACACTTTTAATGACCGGATAATTACTTAGCTGATTGCGGAAATAGGAAAGTTTTGAGGCGGAATGATCCGGGACTGGAAGCATAATTACAGCGTCTTTGTTAAAACCCAGATCGGCATTTTTGAGGAAATCCACTTGCAAAACAATAATCACCGTACAAACAATCAAACCTTGAGCGATGACATTTTGGAAGATGATCAGCACATTTTGTGATAACCTGGACGAATTATTATTGCCGATCCTGTTCTTTAGCGCGTCTATCGGTTTAAAACCACTTAGTATCACTGCCGGATAAAAACCAGCCGTAAATACAATAATCAACAGCAAAGCAAACAGGAACAGTAAAGCCTGGCCATTTATGGCCAATGGTAATTGCAGCCAACTATTTAAGGTAGGTAAAAACAGTATGGTTGAAAGTAATCCAACTACACCAGCAGCTAAAGCAACAAAAGCTGTTTCTGCAATAAACTGCCAAAAGATGGCTTTCCTGCTGCTTCCCAAAACTTTCCTGGTACCAATTTCTTTTGCCCTGGTCAAGCTTTGGGCTGTAGCCATATTCACAAAATTAACGCAGGCAATCAAGATAAGTGCAAACCCAACAATGGCCAATACCCATAACAAAGGTTTGGAAATCTTTCCGCCGTAACGGCTGTTAAAATGAATATCTTCCAAAGGTTGCAGGCGGAAGTGATAAGCATCACCAGCACTACCATAAATTTTTAGTGCTTTTTTAATGATGAGTTTAATACTATTATCTACTGCTTTTTGATAAGATGCATCATGTAACTGTACAAAAACATAATTTTTTGAAGAGATAAAACCGATGTCAGTCCAAAACGTGTTTGGTTCCGGGAACATGGTATGAACAGAAGAAATGGACAGGAACATGTTTGCCTGAATATCAGTGTTGGTTGGGTTATCTTGCAATACTCCAGTAATGGTAAAATTGTACTTATTTTCTACCCGGATGGTTTTACCAACAGCCTGATCCGTATTGAAATATTTTTTAGCCAGGTTGGAAGTAACAACAGCGGTATAAGGATTGGTTAAAGCTGTGTTTGGGTTTCCCGATTTCCAATTGTAAGTAAACATTTTAAACCAGTTGTTATCGGTAAAAGCAATGTTTTCAAATTCGTAAAAAAGGCTTTGTTTACCCTGTTTTTTTTGAGGTATGGATATGGTAAAACTGCGCTTGCTTAGCAATGCCGTTTCGTTTACAACTGCCGGTAACTGCTTCAACAATTGCCCTAAAACATAAGGCGAACCCTGGTCATATTCAATACTGCCATCCGGAATATGCAAGTCCGTTACCGTTCTGTAAATTCGTTTTGCGTTGGCGTGATAAGTATCAAAACTTAAATGGAAACTAATAAATAAAAACAAAACAATGGTACAAGTAATGCCCATCGCCAGGCCAAATACATTGATGCCGGTATAAAATTTTTGCTTGTAGAAATTCCGCCAGGCGATTTTGAAATAGTTGTTGATCATGATGCAATTATTGAAGACTTAATTTTTGTAAATTTGACTTGTAACTTGTAATCAATAAAAAATGGAACGGATTGTTATTGAAGTTGATGATGCTACCGCAAAAAAATGGAGATTTTCTTCTCCCCAGAAGAAAAATAAAATATCCCAAGGGATAAACCTGAGGCTGGCCAAAGAGTTGATGGCTGATTCTAAAGAGGAATTTAAAAAATATCTTGACGAAATTGGTAAAACTATGCAGGAAAGAGGTCTCACAGAAGAAATTTTGAATGACATATTGAAGGATGAGGAGTGATTTTTTTGTTTTTGACACAAACGTATTAATCAGTTCTGCCCTTCTTCCGTATTCTTCCAACAGGAATGCTTTGAATAAAGCTATATTTTCTGGAATTTTAGCAATTTCAGATAGTACGTTTGAGGAATTTATTGAAGTATTGTTTCGTAAAAAATTTGACAAATATTTCCCTGATGACGAAGAGCGTTGGACGTTGATATATAAATTAGAAGCTAATTCAAAACTTTTCAAACCTGATTTGATCATCACGAATTGCCGAGACCCAAAAGACAACAAGTTTCTTGAAGTAGCCATTTCTGCAAATGCCTCTTGTCTAATTACCGGAGATAAAGATCTCCTTATTCTCCATCCGTTTCGCAACATTCCCATTTTAAATGCAGTTGATTTTGTAAATAGCTTTTAGCTGTCGGCAATCAGCTTTCAGCTTCCTTTATAGTTTGTTATTTTGGTATCCCAAGTCTGAACTTTCAGGTATCAGCCTTGCAAATCGCTGATTGCTGAAAGCTTATTCCGCCTTCAAACTCTTCACCGGGTTGGCCAATGCTGCTTTTATCGCCTGAAAACTGATGGTGATCAGTGCAATCACTACAGCCAGCAATCCAGAAAAAGCAAAAACCCACCAGTTGATTTCGATGCGGTAAGCAAAATCCTGCAACCATTTTTGCATGGTAAAATAAGCAAGCGGCGTGGCAATGATCAGTGACAGCAAGACTAATTTCAAAAAATCTTTTGAGAGCAGGGAAGTGATTTGCACAACAGAAGCACCTAAAACTTTGCGGATACCGATTTCTTTGGTGCGCTGCTGCGCCATAAACGTAACCAGTCCAAACAAACCTAAACATGCAATTAAAATGGTTAAAACGGTAAACGTAAGCAGGATGACACCTTGCTTTTGTTCTGCCTGATATTGCCTGGCAAAGTTCTGGTCCAGAAAATGATAGTCAACCGGATTTTCTGCGTCAAACTTGTGGTAGGTACTTTCGATAAACTGCAATGCTTCTTTTATGCCACTTTTATTGATGCGCACATACAAATTATCTTTTTCTTTGGGAACAGGCGGCAGTTGCAAAATGAGCGGTTCAATTTTATGCTGAAGGGAAAAAATATGAAAGTCCCTGATGACGCCAATAACCTGGTAAAATAGTGGTTTCCCTTTTTCATCCGTATTATATTGTATTTTTTTACCGATCGGGTTTTTCCAGCCTGCATCTTTTACAAAAGTTTTGTTCACAATCAGGGCCTGCGTTTTGTCAGTTGGCATCCCCTGCAAAAAATTCCGGCCTTGTAAAAGTTTGATTTGCATTGTCGGGATAAAATCCTCATCAATCATAAACGTATCGCCAATCCTGGGTTTGGTTTCCATTTTCCCGTTCATTTCGATCTTGTAATCGGTTTTGCCGATGTCATTGTTACCGATTGGGTTGCTGGCCGAGGATACACTTTGGATCAGCGGGTTTTGTAAGAGCTGTTGTTTTAAGGCTGGAATCTGGTTGCGGACTTCTTTGCTTTGGATATGAAATGTAAGCACCTGATCTTTGTTGAAACCTAAGTCTTTCTTGGAAACATACTGCAATTGCTGGTAAATTACGACAGAACCGGCAATCATGGCAACGGTGATCACAAACTGAAAAGTAACCAGTGCTTTTCGGAAAAACTGGTTGCTGCCCTGGCTGCTTATTTGTCCTTTTAAAGCAGGTATTGTACCAAAACGGGAGAAAAACAAAGCCGGGTAAATGCCGCTGCTGATCCCGGTACACAAAGAAAATAGTGCTAAAAGAAGCATTGTGTCCCAAACACCAAACCGCCAAATGCTTAATTCTTTTCCTGTAAGTTGTTTAAACCAAGGCAAAATCAGGCTGATGAGCAGAACGGCTGCAATAGAAGCGATAAAGGTCAGTAAAACGGATTCAGACAAAAACATCCAAACCAACTGCAATTTACTGGAGCCGGTTACTTTCCGCACCCCGATTTCTTTCATGCGGATGGAAGAACGCGCAGTAGAAAGGTTCATGTAATTGATGGCGGCAATCAACAAGATCAAAATAGCTACTATAGAAAAAGTATAAATGTAAACCATGCTGCTGTTGGCACTCATTTCAAAACTTAAATTAGAATGCAGGTGGATAGAAGTTAACGGCTGCAGTTCCATCCGGTAATCCATATTTGGCATCGTCGCCTTCAAATACTTGTTGAAGAACTGCGGTAAGCCAGCTTGCACTTTTTTAATATCTGCATCTTTTTTCAGCAGAATATAAGTGTAGAGATGGAAGTTGTTCCAATCTTCTGTATAGTTTTGAGGCAGGGAACGCAAGGCACTAAACGTAAAATGTGAGTTGGCCGGAACATCATCAATTACACCGGTAACCAAATTCGGGTAATTGTTTTCAAAGCTGATGGTTTTGTTTAAGGCGAGGGAAGCATCACCAAAAATCTTGGTGGCCAAAGTTTTGGTAAGGACGATGGATTGCTGTTTGGTTAAAGCCGTTTTGGCATCGCCGTATAAAAAATGCCAGGTAAAACAGCAAAAGCAGAAGGATCGGTAAACATCATATCGTCAACTTGTAAATGCTTATTGTTATAAGTGATTGCGCCGCCCCCTTCCATATCAAAGCGGACAGCTTCCTTAATTTCCGGAAAATCATTTTTTAAAGCCGGGGCAAAAGGAGCGGAGGTGCCGGTGAGGTCAAACTTTCCGCCGTCCCACTTGGCATGCTGCACTACGCGGTAAATCCGGTCGGCATTTTCATGGTAGCGATCAAAGCTCAACTCATCAGCAACAAAAAGCGCTATCAGCCAGAAAGCGGCCAGTCCGATAGTTAAACCAGAAATATTGATCAGCGAAAAAACCTTGTTCTTTTGCAGGTTGCGGAAAGTGATTTTGATGTAGTTTTTAATCATTGTTTTTAGGCTTTTAGCTGTTGGCAATCAGCCTTCAGCTTCTTATATAGTTTAATAGTTGCTTTTAGCTTTCAGTAGTCAGCCTTCAGCTTTTGCAAAGTTTGCTCTTGCAATTTAGCCGACTGCTGATAGCTGATTGCTGAAAGCTTCATCCTCACTCACTCCTCAAACTCTTTACCGGGTTGGCCAATGCTGCTTTTATCGTTTGTATGGTAATCAGCAACATAGTTACCAATGTGAGCAAAGCGATAGCGATCATAAATGGATTTGCGGTGATGGTGATCCGATAAACATAATCGCTTAACCATTTTTGCATGATAAAAAAAGCAATCGGGCAGGCAACTAACCCTGCTATCAACACAATCCCTAAAAACTCTTTTAAAAACAGCAAGATAATCCCTGCAACCGAAGAGCCTAACACTTTTCTGATCCCAATTTCTTTTGTTCGCTTTTGGATGCTTTGTGCGGTCAATCCTAAAATTCCTAATAACACAATAACAATAGCCAGTGCTGTTGCCATGTAAGATGCTTTTTGCAATTGGATTTCTGTTTGATACACCTTTTTCAATGCATCATCCATAAAAACATATTCAAAAGGAGCATTAGGTAAAAGCGTTGACCACTTTTTTTGCACGGCTTCCAGATTCTGCTGCATGTTGCCTGGTTTCAGCTTTAAAGAAAAGTAACGGTAGAAGTTCGAAAAATTGACGTTGACGAAAGTAGCCGGCTGGATTTGCTGCTGCATGGAACCAAAATGAAAATCGCTGGTAACGCCGCAAATGGTAAACGGATTTTGATTTCCGGTGATACGGATTTGCTGTCCAATCGCCATTTGCGGGTCTTTCCAGCCCATTGCTTTTGCCTGTGTTTCGTTGATCACCACTTTGGCAGAATCTGCGGGCGTATAGACATCGGTAAAAAAGCTACCTGCTTTTAATGGAATGCCATAAGTAGAAGCATACTGATTGTCTGTTCCCATTCCCTGAGAACTGATAGCCTGTGTAGAATCTGAACTTTGTTTATAGACTTGGATTGAGCCGCCATTCTTGCCATCGGGAATTTCGTACGAAAGTGTTACACTACTTACTTCGGGCATTTGTGCCAACTGGTAACGTATCTGCTCCATCTTTTGTACGCCGTTGCGCGACCAATCCCGTGGAACAGAAGCATAAACCACATAATCTTTATTGTACCCCAAATTCTTGCTAAAAAACAGTTTGACTTGCTGAGAGATTACAAGCGTACCAACAAAAACCACCACCGCAATTCCAAATTGAAAAGCGACTAATGATTTACGCATGAAAACACTTTCTTTGATCGAACTTACTTTTCCTTTTAAAGAATCAACTGATTTTAAGGACGCCAGCACAAAAGCAGGATAAATTCCGGCCAGCAAACCCAATAATATTGCCAGGAAAAAAGGTATTAGGAAAAAGTAAGCCGGAAATTCAAACAGGCCCATAATTTCTTTTCCCAATATGTTATTGAAAACCGGCCGAACCAACACATAAATTAATAGGGCAAAAACAGTGGCCATTATCACCAGCAGCGTTGATTCGATCAGGAACTGCCATATCAATTGCTTCTTCATTCCGCCTAAAACTTTGCGGATGCCCATTTCTTTCATCCGGGTAGAAGACTGGCTGATACACATATTAATGAAATTGATTACAGCCATCAGCAAAATAAACAACGCAATAGATGAAAGCGTGTACAACATCTTTTTGATCACACCATTATTGGCCGACAAGTAATAAGTATTTAAAGGAACCAGATAAGGCGTTAAGTTTTGTTGAATTTGAACTACCGTATTCTTTTTGAGCAGGTCTCGCATTGGTTTTTCTAAATCGCTTGGTTTTACTCCGGGCTGCAATTCAAGATAGCCAACCAAACCTGTATTGTTCCAACCTTCTTCAGTTCTGCCCATAAATTTACCTGCACTTAAAGGAAGAAAAAAATCATTGTTGTTGTTATCATTTAGATTAATGACTGAGTTTTGATATGCTTTGTTTAGCACACCAGAAATGGTAAAGCCATGTTTAGACCTGGAGAAATTTTCGATAGTGATGGTTTGTCCGACCACATCCGTTTCCCCAAAATATTTAATCGCCATTTGTTCTGTGATCACTACGGAAAAAGGATCGTTAAAAGCAGTTTTTACATTGCCCTTTAATAAACTAAACCCGTACATATACAAAATCGTGCTGTCTCCAACTTGTATGTTTTCGCGAAAATGTTTTTCGCCTTTTGAGACGTTTGAAGTAATACCATCCCAATGGTAATAATTGGCCACTAAGTTTGGATATTCCGTTTTTAAAGCTTTGGGTAATTCTGCAATTGTAGTAATTTCAAAACCCATGTTCGGGTCTTTCCATTTGCTTTGCAAAATGTATTGCCGGTCGGCATTCTTCAATTGGTGGTTTACTTGTAGCTCGCCCCAAACATAAGCGCCAATCAACAGGGTAAATGCAATGCCGGTTGATAAACCGATGATGTTAACCAGCGAAAAAACATGGTTTTTAACGATGTTCCTCCAGGCAATTTTGATGTAGTTTTTAAGCATGATCCTTTGTTAAGAGCGACGTAAATTTTTCAGCATTTTATCAAATCGTACCCAATAAATGTGGCAATCTTTCTCACTGGTCCCCTGTGTGTAAAAAAGATATTTATGATCAGGGGTTACATATTGTCCCCAACGGTGTGCAGTTCCGTTATTGACCAAAGGGCCCAAGCTTTTGGGGTTGCTCCAGGTTTTGTCAGGTTTTTTAAAGCTGATATACAATTCGCATTCATAGTCTTTGGTTTCTTTTGTACTGATGATGATATACGATTCATCTTTTGCAATAAAGAGATCGCCGTCAAAGCCAGGCGTGTTTAGCGGACTTCCAAGACTTTTAATTGTAGTGTCTTTACCTGAGATTGTAAATTCGCAGAAATCGTAGGTTTTAAAATCTTTAATATCACCTTGGTTGGCATTGCTCCCGACATACATTCTACCGCTTTGCGTAGGCATAAAATCATACATGCCATAATCCCTTTTTAAGTAAAGCGAAGGGGCACTCCAGCCACTATTGATTCTCTTTGATTGCCACACCGTACCGCTTATGCCTCCGCCAATAAAATACAAAGTTTGATCGTCGGGTGAAAATGAAGGGGCATAATAACTTTCGTTCAATACTAAAGGCCCGAGCCATTTTTTATCCGTGTATTTAAAATATTTAATTTTTGCACCTTTTGAATCAAACCAATGCTGCGCAAAGCAATAATAAAATTCTGTGCCATCAGCAGAAAAAGCAATCCTGTCCAACGCAATGCCATTGTCGGCAAGCAGGCCAGGCGCAAATATTTTTGGTTTATCAGATGGAGGAGTTTGACCAAGATAAGCTGCTTTACTATTCCAAAAATCAGCTTGTGCAAACACAGTGTTGCTAAAACTTAACCACGCAATAAACAAAATGAGTGATCTTTTCATAAACAATAATTTAAGTTTTTAATGCTCATCATCATAGGTTTACTCAACCTTCAAACTCTTTACGGGATTGGCCAATGCTGCTTTTACCGCCTGAAAACTGACAGTGGCCAAAGCGATGAATAAAACCAGTAATCCCGCTGCGCCGAACATCCACCAACTTATGTTGATCCGGTACGCAAATGTTTCCAGCCATTTATGCATCGCCCACCAGGCTATGGGTGTGATGATTAAAAAGGACAGTAGCACTAAGTAAATAAATTCTTTGCCTACCAAGGTTGCAAGATGCCCGACAGTTGCGCCCAAAACTTTGCGGATACCAATTTCTTTGGTGCGTTGCTTGGTAAAAAATGCCGTTAAAGCAAATAAACCCACAACAGAAATTAAAATGGCAATTGCAGCAAAAAAAACAATGATCTTTTGCAGCCTTACATAAGATAGGAACAACTGCTGGAAATTGTCATCCAAAAAAGAATAACGGATAGGAAAATCAGGTTCTATATTTTTCCAGGCCTGTTCAATAGCTGCAACAGTTTGTTGTGTATGGTTGCTGTTCAACTTCACTAAAATTGCGCCGCCTGATTGAAACATGCAGGCTTTGTTTCCAATGGTATATACAACAGGCTGCACGGCTGTTTCAAATCCGTGTACGTTAAAATCTTTTACAACACCAACTATCCGTAAAGGCACACTATCGCAATACGGAAAAGAAATGGTTTTGCCAATTGGGTCAGCTACATTCATGGTTCGTACAGCCGTTTCATTGATAATTGCTGTACGTGTATTTTGATCAGAATAATCATCGGTAAACAACCGGCCATGTACCAAACCAACTTGTAAAGTTTTAAAATAATCCGTGCTTATTTTTACAGAAGCCATCCGGTATTCTTTCCCCGCATATTTATAATTTATGGTGGCGGTGTCTAAATTTTTATCGCCCGGTACATGAATGGTTTTGGCCACATGGGTTACTCCTGATATCGAAAGCAACGTATTTCTCACCGCATCAAAATCTTTGTCCCTCGTTTTTTGGGTTGATTCAATCCGCAGCACTTGAGCTTCAGAAAAGCCCTTGTCTTTGGTTTGCATATAATGCATCTGGTTGCCAATGACCAGGGTCGCAATAATAAAAAAAGCAGAGACCATAAATTGCACTACGATCAAACTGTTCCGAAATAGCCTGCCTTTTTTTCCTGCGGAGTAATCGCCTTTTAAAACTTTCGTGGTGTTAAATTTGGAAAGGAATAAAGATGGATACAAGCCTGAAAACAATGTAACAAGCAATAAACAAATTGCAATTTGAGCAATAAGAGATGCTGTATGGTCTTGTTGCCAAAAGCCCAGGTTAATGTTAAACGACCGGTTAAGATAGGGCAGGGCAACAAATACCACCAATGCCGCTATAGATAAACTGATCAGGCATTGTAAAGCTGTTTCCGACATAAATTGAAAGATCAACTGCCTTCGGTCGGAACCTAATACTTTGCGTACACCCACCTCTTTTGCACGTCCGATTGATTTTGCGATAGTGAGGTTGCTGAAATTAATGGCACCGGCCAGCAGCAATAAAACTGCCAATATCAGCAGTATGGAAACTGTTTTAAAATTACTGCTGCCGTGTTTTGGAAAGTTATGGATATCGGGGACGGCATCTATAAAAAGAGCTTGTTTCTGACCTGACTGTTTATACTGTTCAAACGATGAATTGTCTTTTTTCAAACGTTCTTTATAATACAACCTGTTGATGGCATCTTCAATCTTTGCTTCGGCAACCGGCTGTTTTAGTTTGATATAAGTTTGATAAGAATAGTTTTCCCAAAAAGTCTTATTTTGTTTTTCAGATGCATCGTGCATAAGCATTTGTATGTTCAAATGCGACGGGGTTTTCGGCAGTTGCATTACACCTGTTACTATACAATCAACAGCATTATATACCTTTAAAGGTTTACCCATCGGATCGGCATCCCCAAACAACTTACGGCTTAGTTCTTCACCTAAAACAACAGCATTAGGCTGATTAAGCGCAGTAGCGGCGTTACCTTTGACCAATTTATAAGGGAATACTTTGAGAAAAGATGAATCCACCATTGCAATACCTTTCTGGTAAATTTTTTTATCATTGGCAGCAAGCAGTGTTTCAAAATCCCCGCCAGGCTGAACAGAGGTGGCAGCTTCTGCAACGGGATAATTTTCCGCTAAAAAAGAGGATAGCGGGGCAGGGGTTGTCGGCAGAATATCAGCTTCTTTGCGGAGGGAAACTTTAAATATTTTTTTTAATTCCGGGTTCCATTGATCATAGCTCAATTCATAATTGAGGTATAACAAGATGATGATGAAACTTGCTAAACCAGCAGCCAGTCCAAGAATATTGATGGAACTGTAAACTTTACTTTTTACAAGGTTCCGCCAGGCGATTTTGAAATAGTTCTTAATCATATTTTTTAGTTTTTAGCTGTCGGCAATCAGCTGTCAGCTTCCTTTATAGTTTATTATTTTGATAAGAGGTTTGAGGTTACAGGTTTCCAACTTGCAAATCGCTGATACCTGAAAGCTGATTGCTGACAGCTTTTATTCATTCCTCAAACTTTTCACCGGATTGGCCAATGCTGCTTTTATGCCATTATAACTTACCGTAACAACAGCAATAGCAATTGCCGCTAATGCTGCTATGGCAAACATCCACCAGGAGAGTTGAATGTGATAATCCATAAACCCCAAAACTTTTTGCATGGCTAAACCAGTAACAGGGGCTGCAATTATAAACGCAATAAATACAGGCTTTAAAAAGTCTTTTGATAAAGTCAGCCACAGGCTGCCCACACTTGCGCCCAATACTTTGCGGATACTGATCTCTTTACTGCGGCGTTCGGCCAAGAAAGCCGACAAACCAAATAAACCAAGACAGGAAATAAAAATAGCCATACCGCTAAAGAGGTTCGACATTTGCCTCAATGAATCGAATTCTTTAAAGTTTTTTTGGTATTCTTCTTTGGTGAATTCAAATTCAAAAGGAAAATCAGGACTTGTCTTTTTAACAACTTTTTCAATTTGAGCTACACCTTCCCGCCATTTTTCATCATTGTTCAAGCGTACAAAAAAATGGTTCAAATTATGCTTGCTTAGATAAACAACCATTGGTTCCGGAGAGGCAAAAGGATGATTGTAAACGAAATCTTTGATCACACCGATAACTGTATTTTTCCCAAGTTTGGTTCCAACAATGGGTTCTTTGAGCCCCATTCTTTTTGCAGCAGCCTGGTTGATCAGGCAAGCGGAAGTATCGGTGCCAAAACTGGTGCTGAAATCCCGGCCTGCTGCCAATTGAAACCCTGCTGTTTTTATCCAGTCATACCCAACATTGGTAGCGGTAATATAAAAATCCTGATCGGGTGTTTTCCCCGGCCAATCAAGTCCGTTAAAAGCCCCTCCAAATCTTACAAGGTTATCCGTACCTGCCGATACGTTTTTTACCCCCGGAATTTGTAATAACTCGTTTTTTACAATGCCATACTTACTGCTGAGGTCGCTATTGGCCTTTATATCAATTAGCCTGTTGGCATCATAGCCCACCGGCCTTTGCTCCAGATAATCAATTTGTTTAGCAATAACAATGGTAGCGATAATGAGGAAAATAGAAATAACAAACTGGAATGTTACCAAACTTTTTCTTAAAAGACTGCCTCCTTTGTCTCTGTTCGTCATTTTTTTTAATACCTCAATCGGTTTAAAACGACTCAGGTAAAAGGCCGGGTAGCTGCCTGCCACCAAACCGGTGACTAAACCCAATATAAGTAACAAGATCCATAGTTGCCAGTTCGCAAAATTGGGCGTAAAGTTTGTTCCTGAAAGTTGTAAAAAACCCGGCAACGCTAAAACAGGAGTCAGGTGAATTTTCTGGGGACTTGTTATCAAGCAAACAATTTTTGTAATCTAAACAGGAAGAATGCAACATCGGTAACACCCCTTAAATTGGCTCTGAAGTTTTTAATTTTGGAGTTAAAGGAT